>JAEIGA010003111.1_pt1 | contig 26127 bp, 40 predicted proteins | sample 9270691 | NCBI WGS metagenome assembly JAEIGA01 (sample SAMN17057246, study PRJNA624740) | gut metagenome | biome: biome; isolation source: fecal sample | host: Bos grunniens | place: China: Xizang | collected 2019 | reverse complement strand
TGCACCTCCGGTTCGTCCACGCTCCGCATGGCGCGGATGGCGTGGTACAGGAGCTGGCAGGCGATGCGCTTGTCGATTTTAACGCCAAAACTTCCGCACCACAATGGCCATGCCGAAAAGTCGAGGTCGGCGTGCCTCAGGTCGGCATCTCGGAGGTCGGCGTGACTCAGGTCGGCGTGCCTCAGGTCGGCACCGTGCAGGTCGGCGTGCCTCAGGTCGGCGTGCCTCAGGTAGGCACCGCTCAGGTCGGCGTGACTCAGGTCGGCACCGCTCAGGTCGGCGTGACTCAGGTCGGCACCGTGCAGGTCGGCCTTTTCGCCGCCCTCGGTATTGACCCATGCGTTGTGACGCGCAAGGATTTCTTCAAGTTCGTTTTTTTCAATCTTCATCTATCTCGTCCTCCATCATCTGGATTCTCCGTCCAATCCACTCCATGCAGTTTACGCACATGGAGTTGCCGCACGCCTTGTAGCGTGGCGAGTCGGGGCAGTCCGCCGCTGGCTTCCTCTTCCACGGAATCTGCGTCCATCCGTCCGGGAATCCCATCAGCCTCTCGCACTCGACTGGCATCAGGCGGCGGATTGTCTGTGTTGCGGCGGACGGCTGGAAGACGCCGCTGCATACCGACAGGTATCTCATTTGCTTCTCATCCTCGCGAACTGGTCCCGGCGCTCCAGATACTCCTCATACTCCTGATCCGTCCACAGCCGGACCCAGCGACGCCCGTCGCAGGGCAGGCATATGTCTCTCGCCTCCTGCAGGGGGCAGCTGCAGTCCACGCCCCGGTGGAACGCGCACGCCTCGCAGTCCATGCTTTTGTCGTAGTCCTCGTCGGGGTCCGGCTCGACGTGGACGAGCCTGTATGTCGCCCCGTTGGGGAACTCCAGCAGGAGGCGAGGCGGGCGACGCATGGATGGCTGTCCGTCGAGACGGCTCATGCCCTCCCCTCCTTTCTTGCCTGCTGGGCGCGCTCGTCCACCAGCACTGGCGTGCTGACCTGCTCGATGTAGGGAGCCGAGAGCGTGCCGTACCACGCCCTCGCCTCCTTTTTGGTGGCCGACTGGCCGGACCGGACCGCGAACTCGGAAAACTGACGCTCGGTCTCGGCGGCGTCGATGCGGAGGCACCCGGCGTGCTCCGCCAGGTCGAACCCGTTGCCGTTGAGCACGGCGACGAGGCCGTCCGGGTCAACGACGCGCCTCGCGCCGTTGCGAGGCCTGACGCTCCACCCGGCGACGGAGCCGCGCACGACGCAACGCCTCCTAAGCTCCTCCTCGGCGGCGGCCGCCATGACGCGGATGACGCCGCATCCCCTGACAAACTCCGCGAGCCTGTTGTCCGGCCACCTGTCCAGCTCCTCGTCGCGGTTGGAGACCGTGACCAGCGCCTCGTAGCGCCTCCCCATGCCGGGGCAGACGCCTGCCGCGTTTGCGCGGCAGTAGCGGCACGCCTCCGCGGAGGGACGGCACGGCAGTTCGGAGGCGTAGCACGCCTGTATGACTCGCCGGATATACTCGGCGACGCCCGCCGGATCGTCGTGCATGGTATCGGTGTAGTGCCCCGTGCACGGGTTGACTATCCACACCCTGCACCGCTCCGCGCCGTACGTCTGCATGGCGGCGAGGGCGTAGGCCGCCAACTGGACGTTGTCGGCGGCGTCCGCGACGCCAGCCCGGCCAGTTTTCCAGTCCACGACCGCAAGGCCGTGGTCCGGGCCGTCGGGATGGACGGCGACGATGTCGGCGGAGCCGTAGTACAGCTCCTCGCCGCAGTAGTCGCAGGATAGGCGGACCTCCGGCATGAGGGTCCAGCCGGAGAACTCGTCTCTGAGCCACTGGACGGCCCACTGCACGGCCTCCAGCTCGTCGTCGGCGAGAGAGGCCTCGTCAATGTCCGTCCCGGCGACTAGGTCGGCGATCGCGGCGTGGATTCGCGTGCCGCGAGCGGAGTCTGGGGAGGCCGGGGCGTCCGGCAGGTCCTCCTCCATGCGGTAGGAGGCAGGGCAAAGCTCCCGCCGCCGGAGCGAGGACGGGCCGAACGGATGGTGCGAGGATGGCGTCATTTCTCACCTCCGGCGATGCGGCCCCAGTTGGCCTTGATCCATTCCGGGTCCGGTCCTCCGCCCAGCTCCGTCACGCGCTGGCGCACCTGCACCAGCGGCATTGTGGGGAAATTCTGGTCGGCCTTTGAGGCGAGTTGCCACTTGCCCACCTCGTTTAGGGCGGCGCTCCAGTCCTGCTCCGAGAAATCCGGGGCGGGCGCGGCCTTCTCCCTCGTGTCCCCCTCCTCGATGGTGACCTCGGAGCGGCGGAAACGGCTGGACGCCGGGGCGGGACCCATGTCCTCGGCCTCCTCGGCGGTCACCATTCCGAGGCTGATTTCCGGGCAGTAGAGCCGCGCGAACAGGGTCGCCGCCCGGTAGCGGAGCATCAGGTCCGGCATGGTCTGCCATTTGCTCCCCCTCTTGTCAAACCAGCCCTCCTTGCGGGCCATCTGGAGGGTCACCGCAGGGGACTCCAGCGTCTCGCCGGAGGCGTCAACAGCCCACGCGACGATGCCCTTGCTATCGTCGGCGGGGTTGCCTATCTGGCGGTAGCGGAGCGGGCTGAATTTCCCGCTCGCGTTGATGCACGCGATGAGATAGCTGGCCGACCAGCTCGGGCGGCCGTTGACGATGTACATGGATTGCATCGTCGAGAGGACGCTGGAGCCGTTCCTTTGCGCCATCTCGTAGGCAATCAAGCAGTTCCCGATGTTGTTTTTGTACTGGTCCGGCACTAAATCGCTGGTCGCCAGCGGCTTCATCATCCTCTGGGCCGCCTCGAACGATGCCAGGTCGGCGAAAACGGATTTGGGCGCGGCCTGCGCCAGTGCGGTGGTCTGTGCGGTGTCTGTCATGGTTTCCCTCTTTTTGTTGCAATTCTAAACGTTTAGGTGTCTATTTTCCCGCCATGGCCGCGACGGCGGCCTCGGCGGCGGCGACGTTGTAGATGGCCTCGCGGCCCGTCCTGCCGCCCGTCCCGACGGGGGCGACGGCGGCGTGCCGGAGGCGGGCGTAGGCGGTTTTTCTGCCGACGCCCCAGGCCTCGGCCAGCTCGCCCAGCGTGGCGGTCTCCCGGCGGGAGGTGTCGAGGCTCCTCACCACGCGGCGGACGTCCTCCTCGGTCGCCCGGACGAACGGGGAGAGGAGTTCGGCGATCGCCCGGATAATGTAGTCCGGGCAGGTCATTTCGCGGCGGCCTCCGTCTCCGGGACATGCACGATGGCGTGCAGGTGGTCGCGCGCCGCCAACTTCTCGCGGACGGCCTCCCGGATGAAGCGGGATCTGGTGGTCTCGCCGATTTCGCGGAGCGCGTTGTCGATACGCTCCATCATAGCCTTTGGTATGATGATGGTAAGTCTCTCCGTCTCTAGCATTTTTTTCCTCCTATTTTACAGGGTTCTGCGGCCATTCCGATCCGCCCATTTGCGCCAGCGGCGCTTCTCCAGCGCCGTGCCGACCATGTCGGCGGCCATCAGGACGATGACGCCGCCGAGGTTGACGATGAACATTGCGCCGATGGCGCAGGACATGATTTTGCCGAACATTTCGCCTCCTTCTGGTTGCGCCCCGGTTTCCCGGGGCGCGTCCTTTGCCTTATCCCTCGATCCAGATATTGAATGTCAGGTGGTCGAGATCGGTGTTTTTGATGTTGACCTCGATCCGGGTGTTGAGATCAGAGGCCCAGCCGTTTTCGCCATCGTAGATGGGGTATCCGGCGTTGCGGGACCGGTCGGAGTCATAGCGCAATCCGTTGAGCATCGTCGATGCGGTTGCGAGGGCCTCGACCTTGTTCTTCGCTGTGATTTTTACTTTCAGTTCCATTTTCATCTCTCCTGTTTTGAATCAGTTGATCTAAAAAATCAGTTGTAATGTGGATTAATTTATATCATCTGCTATAATATTCAAGCAAAAAATGCGCATTTTTTGATAAAAAAATTAAATTAGCCGCAAAACGGAGGAAAAATGACGATTTCGGAACTGATGGGCGGAATAGCCGACATGATCCGCCAGCGCTATGCCGACGGATGGAGTGACCAGGAGATAGCCGACGATTTCGGCATGACCCAAAACCAAATCAACCAGCTCCGCCACGGAAAACGCGACGCGGGCAATCTCCGCCTCTCCACCGTCGCGCGGATGTTCCCGCTGGCCGACGTGTGCCTCGACGGCAGACGGCCCGCCCCGGCGGCGTATCCGCCCGACATTTTGCAGGCGGCGTGGATGCTGGACAGGCTGGAGGAGGCGGAGCGGAAACGTTTGCTAGACGAGATTGCCGCCGCATTTGGCCGCCATGCGGCCGCGATGGGGGATGCTGGCTAGGATTTCCGATAATCTCCGCCGTGGGCGCGAAAATCGCGCCAAAAATTCGCACAATATTGCGAAACGCACACGCAAGGCGCTTGAATAGATGGAAATATGGAACGCCGCCGCCCGGAGTTCCTAAACTTTTGGCCGGAGGTTCAATTCCTCTCCCGGGGGCCATCATAAAAACGCCTCCAGATGTGCGATTTGCAAAACAAACTGCAAAACTGCAAAACTGCAAAAACGGAGGCTTTTACCGATGGTTTGCCGATGCGACCGCACGAAAATTCGCACAAAATTCGCACACATGACGACAGGCACACTCTACCAGCGGAACGGAATCTGGCACTACCGCCGATGGGACAACGACAAACGCCGGGAGTTCCGCGTCTCGCTGAAAACGCGCGACAGGGAGGAGGCGGAGAGAATCGCCGCCGACATCGTCGTGCCCGTCCAGACACAGCGCGACCCCGAGATACGCAAAATGACCGCGCAGATGATTTGCGACCGCGAGACAGTCGCCGCCGACGCGAAACGCGCCGCCTCGATGCGGCTCTCGGACGTTCCCGCGCTCCAGCCGTACAGGGGAGCCAAGCGCACGCTCTCCGAGGCCACGCAGAAAATGGTCTCGGGCGTGTGGCGGACGCTCCTCCGATACTGCGAGGGGCACGGCATCGAGACGGTCGGCCAGCTCACCAGCCGCCACGCGGAGGCGTTCCTCGCGCTCCACGGCGCGGGCCGCTACGCCTCAAACGCGCACATCGTCCTGCGCCGCTGGTTCGGCCAGCTCGGGGCGCACCCCAATCCCTGGGAGCCGGAGCTGCGGCCGAAAGTCTCGGCCAATTCGGGGCGGCATAGGGAGGCCCTGACGATGGACGAGGTCGCGCGACTGCTGGACTATGCGGACACCATGTGCAAGGCCCCGGACATGCCTACATTTGTCAGGTTTCTGCTCTATACGGGCCTGCGCCTCGGGGACGCGGCGACGGCGAGGGTGTCGGACGTGGATTTCACGGAGGGGATGCTCCGCAAGCGCACCAGCAAAACAGGCCGGGTCGTGGAGTTCCCCATCCACCCCGACCTGCTGCCGCGACTCCGCCGCGAGGGCGAATACCGGTTCCCGGACGCGTGCCACGCCTACAGGCACGGAACGCTGACCGGGAGGTTCAAGAGGATTTTCCGCCGCCTTGATTTCGGCGGCGAGCCGGGGGAGCACTGCGCCCACTGCCTCCGCACGACATTTGCCTCGATATGCGCCCGGAACGGCGTGCCGCTCCCGGTGATACAGAGCTGGCTCGGCCACTCCACGGCGGCAATAACGCGCATCTACGCGAGGGTTGAGGACAGGGAGGCCAAACGCGCCGCTATGGCGTCGTTCCCGCCGCTGGGGCGGGCGTAGCCGCCCGGAACGACTCCACTATGGCCAGAATGCGCTCTGCGACGGCCTCCGGGCGAATCATCGCCATGCACAGGGGGACCGTCTCCCCGCCCGGGAGTTTTGCAGGGTGGGCGCATGATTTCGCGTCGCTCCCGGTGACCGTGCTGCGCCAGCAGCCACCGTTGCGGCAGCAGTCAAGGAGGCCAACCGATGAAAACCGGTGCTGGCCGGGGTAGGCGGAAAACGTGTCAGGCTCCCGCCCTCCGTTTATTACCACGACGGGGCGGCGAGTCTGCCCGTGCCCGTACCAGCGGATAGTCGCCATATGCATTAGGTAGCTGACTCCTGTAAGGACGCCGTCGGCATGATGCGTCAATGCTGCCAGCTGTCGGTGTGTTGTTTTGCCAACCATATCAATAACACCCTTCAGCGGCCTGTGCGTGTGTTCCGTCGCGCCCACCTGCACCCACTGTATCGCATGGCGCGTCAGGTCGATTACTTTCTGGAAATTCTCAAGTCCCCAGTATTTAACTGGATAGTCACTTTTGTGCCCGGCGTTTACGAGCCAGAAAGTCCCGTGGATGCCGTTGGCCTCCAGCCACGCGCCGCACTCGCGCTCCTCGTCGGTTAGGTAGATGGTGGCTTTCCGCTCCAGCGGCGAGATTTTGACCTGGAGGCGGTCCTCCAGGTATCTGCGGATGCAGTCTATGACGTGCAGGCCCGCCTGGTTGCTGCGGTGGATCAGCGGCATCTGTATCGGGATGCGCTCCACGAGGCCGCGCCCGTCGTGCTCGTCGAACTCCTCGACCTCCGGGTTGTGCTCCCACAGCTCCTGAGCCGTTGTGCGGACGCAGACGCGAATATCAGGGTGGCTCAGCCTCAGCTCATGAACTGCTGCGGTATCCTCCAGCGTGTCGCCCGGGCAATGAAAATCGGTGAGAAGAATGCGCCTCACTGGGCGGCCTCCTCCCAGGCCCTCCAGCCGAAATCACGGCACGCGCCGTACATGGCCACGGCGGCCGCAACAGTGCGGAAAAACCGGACGCTTGCCAGCGGCACGCGGTCCCATGTGCAGAGCAGGCAGTTGGCGAGGAGGTCCCTGTTGGCCCGGTCGAATGCCTCCCTGGAGCGGTCCGCCGATAGCGAATAGGTCAAATCATGGAGGAACGCGGCAGGCTCCAGCACGAACAGCATGGAGGTCAATTTGTTGCGCAGCTCCGCGCCCATCCATCCCGCTCCGATGCCGTTGTACAGCTCCGCCGCCCTCTCGCAGGTGATGCCGTCGAGTATCTCGACGCCGCGCAGTTTGTGCGCCCGGCAATATCCCATGAGGGCCATCGCCTCCATCGTGTCCGGCGTGCGGCTTTTGATTTCCGTGTCTTCCATCTTGGTGCGCTCCATCAGTTTGATGATTTCTCAATCAGAAAGCGGACAATCTCCTTGATGCCGATTCCGCCCGCCATCAGCCAGCCGAGCCAGTCGCGCAGGAACGAGCGGCGGGCGTTCGCCTCCGCGACGGCAAGCTCCAGGGCCGCGACGCGCCCGACGAGGCCCGGCTGATGGTTTCCGTAAAGGATTTTGGCGTCATTGGCGAGCATCTGCTCGATGCGGCCCAGGCGGTCGATCACGTCACGCTGGAATGCGTCTAGTTCAGGCATTTGCTGATTTCATCCTCGACTTTTTTTGCGGTGTCATGGAGCGAGCCGGGGAACACGGCCAGCGGTTCGGCGTATGCCCCCGGCGCGAACGAGCATACGGCGGGGTCGCCCAGCACTCGGCAGAGCAGGAAACCCGGCTTCTGGAGGTCCGGGTAATCGCTGGTCAGCCGATACCCGCCGGGGTATTTGGCATCGTCGTACATGCGGCAGAGCACAACATTGCGCGAGACGCAGAACTCGGCGAACTCGGCGGTGTCGAGGGCGGCGCAGACGGCGGCGCAGTTGGAGCAGGTGGAGGCGCACCGCATCACGAGCACATACCCGCCATCGGCGGCGATCTCGCGCGCCTGCACCGGGCCGAGCCACTGGAGCACGCCTGCTCCCGTCCACGACGCGGAGGACGCGGACGGGCCGCATGAGCCGTCGAGGCAGTCCTTAATGTCGTGCAGTATTTCATTTGCCTTGTCTTTTTCGGAACTGTCCGGTTTTTCCGAACTGTTGGCGGCAGAGGCCGGAACTACCGGGATTTCCGGGACATTTCCCCCAGAGAAAGGGGCCGGGCCAGGGTCTGACTGCAAATAGCCCATGACCGCATCTGGCGCGACCTCGGCCAATTCCGTCAGATTCCCGGTCGCCTGATGGCCGATGGCCTTCTCGATGGCCGTCACGCCGCGCAGGTTGCCGGACGCGCCGGAGGCCACGCTGTCGGCGTCGGAAAGCTCCGCGCGGAGATGGCTGTTCTCTCGGCTTTCATCGATCAGCAAAAAGCCGTTGGCGTAGTGTATGCCTGAAGACGTTGCGCCGAAGTACTTTCCATCGATAACGACGAGGCCATTATGCGAGCATCCGGCCATGAGAACGCAGAGAGTTGCGATAATCAGCTTTTTCATTTTGAATCCTCCAAGTTGTTGATTGAAAGTTAAAAAGGAGACCGCGCGGAGGAAGGAACGACAGGAAAGGCAAACGCAAAGGAAGCACCGCGCGGCCCCCGTGAAAACCAAAACCAGGGGACGCGGCGAGTTGACGAAAACGGCGCGAGGGAAGAGCACGCCGCGCCCCGGGAAAACATCAATCCGCGATGCACTCTTCCAGCATCGCATCGGCGTCAATCTGCGGAAACGCCTGTTTGAACGCCGCAAGCCCGGCGGCGAACTCCGGGTAGGCCGACGAAAAATTCACGGCGTTTTCCCAGAGGGTCTTCTGCTCCTGTGAAAGCGCCGCCCAGAAATCACCCCAGATGCCAGCGACGAGCATCGCCTTGACGATTTTGAGCTTGCTATAGATGACCGGCTCCGGCTCCGGTGGAGGCGGCACGGGGATGGGCTCGTAGTCCCACGAGTCGACGGCTATGTACGAGGTGTCGAATGTCACAGGAACAATTTTCGTGACCTGTCGCTCTCCGGTCTTGACCATCTCGCCTGTTTCGGGGTCCGGCTCCATTACGTCCTCGATGAAAGGCTCGTGCGTGACAGGGTCTTCGTTTCTCGGCTCATCGTGCGTCTCGGACTGAGCCACTATGTGCCATGTAGCCGGCGTTGCGGAGTGTCCCGCCGGCAGATCCGGTTCGCCGGCCAGCGGCAGGTAGCCGTGCTTCCTGAGCAAAGCATCGTGCGTCTGCCAGTTCGGAATTCCTCGGAACTCATCCGCGGTCGGGCAAACGAGTTGATTGTCAACGATTTTCGCGTATTGTGTCATTTTTTGCTCCTTGCTATGCTATGAAAGCTCTCCCCATGTGAAATCCGTTCCTGATTCGGTATTTATGTAGAACGGCGTGTTGGTCAGCGGGCATATCGAGCCGCACAGGTCGTAGAGGCCCGGCTTGCTGTCGCGGATGCGGACGCACGGCACATAATTGCGCACCAACACTCCGTTTTTATAGTGTTTCGACGAATAAAGCGTCATATTCGCATAAGGGTTTAATACACCAGTATCTAGCATCTTTCTGCCAAATAGAGCCAGCCCCCCGAACATCACTTCGGGGAACGAAAAACTTGTCCATGCCACATTGTAAGACGTTCCATCAACCCAGAATTTTTTGTTTGGTGCATCAATCTTGAATATATGCCTGTTGAAATTTGTGCGTGCTGTCGTCGTTATGTTTTTGTCGCCGAGCCCGCAATACCACACATTGATGGAAATCCCAAATGCAAATCGTGGGTTTGAGCTTCCTGAAGAAAACGTCTGGCCTATATAATTCCTGTCGCCTGCAAACGAGTCGAACTTCATGTCGATCTCTATTTTGCAGGTTCCGTCATGCACGAGCATAGTATCTATATACTGTTCGCCACTACTCTTGATATACTCAACCTCCCTATATCCAAACGGCAATCTCCCCGCGCAATTCTGCACCCACCACTGCGCCATCAAATCGTTTCCCTGCACGCTCATGATGCACCTCCTACGACTGCGCCGGGGCTGTGCCAATCGGAATGGGCATGATGTACCAGCCGCCAATCGCGGCGCTGTAGCGGCACAGGAACACGACCACGCTCCCGGCCTGTATGTCGGGTGTAGCCAGCGGAGTAACAGCATTGCCTGCGCTGTCCTGGAAGGCGTATGTCAGCACATTGGCCGAAAAGGTCACTTCGAGGATGATTTCGTGCAAAACCGTCGTGCTGGAAACAGCTGGAAGCGTGTATGTTGGCGCAGCTGAAGGCGCGTGTGTATAGGTGTAGCTGTGGCTGTTGGTCGTGGCAGAGGCGTCCGTGAGGGTGTATGCGGTCGTGGCGGCTGGAATATCCGTTATGTTGGACAGGACGGAGCGCACGGCGTAGTCGAGATTTGTGGGCGTGACAAGTCCGTCTCCCGTCCGCGCGTCTATCTGCGCCTCAGTCGCTGGGACGGGCGCGGGAATGTCCGCCGGAGGCAGATGCACGATTGTTTCCCCGCCGTACTGCGCCAGCGTGAGCGTCTGCGCTCCTGTCTCAGGATCAGTCGTGAGCGTGATAGTCAGGGTATCGAGGTCCGGGTCCTCCTGCGGGCCTGTGGCGATGGGTCCGCCAATGGCCACCGGGCGTGCCAGGATCACGTCGGACAGCAGCGTCTCGGCATGGCCGTCACGGTAGCGCACGGCCTGCACGATCATCGGCATAGCCCGCTCCACTCCACTAATCCACTGGCGCAGCCGGTCGGACAACAGCCCAACGGAAAACGACACTGATTTGCCATCCTCGCTGACTGTGGCAATATCCGTGCCAGCATCCACCAGAGCATCGGCCAACGGCCAGATGATGCTGTCATGGTCCAGAGCTATGGCGTATGTGTCGCCCTCCTGGTGTGGCGTGGGAAGCGTCAAGGTCCAGTCGCAGGTGTCACCGAAAAACACCTCCGGGCGGGCGGTGTACGGCGTGATGCGGCGGTCGGGACCGGCCTCGAGAACGAGCGTGGACATTGGCTATACCTCCTGGGCGAGATAGATGGGCGTCGCGGTGGCTCCGCTGTACAGCGTGCCGTATGGGAGGCCGGTGCCGCCTATGATTAAATCGTCGGGCGTGGGGCCGTATGCCGGTGCAGTCTGTCCAGACTGCGACACGACATAGCCGGGTGTTCCTGGCAACTGGAACGGTGCGTCTTCGCCCCACCAGAACAGGATTCGGGACCCGCTTGAGTACCACGCGCGATCCTTCCACAGTGATTCCTGCGCGGTGTAGGTGCTCGCCCACGCGACGTCGCCCGTTATTTGGATGGCGGCGATGGGCTGCGCGGAGCTGGAGCTGGAGCTGCTGCTGGAGCTGGACGAAGACGACGAGCCGCTCGACGAGCTGGAGGACGAGGAGGACGACGGGTGCATATACCGGGCGATCTGTACCACCTCCGGGTCGATTTCGATGGTGATGCCGCCCTGGGCGTTAGGCCTTATTTCCAGGCCGAGCGTGCCGGATCGGATGTTCTCAAGAAAATCGTAGATCTGGTTGATGATCGCCGCACCGGCGATCTCGTCCGGCTGGAGCCGTCTGAAAAGTTTTTGCATCTGCCCTTCCTTCCTGCAAGATAACTTGTTACGGAGTATTCAACTGCACAATGTAAACCGGGTTCACAGGCTCGGACGGACCGGCGGCCGTCCAAGAGCCGTATTTTACCCAGGTTTCCCGGACGCTTTTGCTTAGCGGTTGAGCCCGCTGGCGCGGCATACGGACGTTTTGGGGATGCCATCCATCTGCGGGCGATAGATTGTCTGGATTTACGATGCCAGGGAACGGCTCGTTGTCGGGGAGGGCTGCGACGTAGATGCGCGTTTCCACCGTGCGCCGCATCAGCGTTCGCGTGTACGTCATTTGCGAGGGGGAGCCGGGAGTCACCTCCCACTGGTAGGCGTACCGCTCCTCGTAGTCCTGCGATATGTCGATGAGGATGTAACCACCATATGTGTTAGGCATTTGCTATTCCTCCTTTGCGACGCGGACGGGTTTCTCGGCCGCAATCGTGGCCAGATACCCCTCGATGCTCTCCACGGCCCGCGCCATGCCGCCCATGTCCTGCCATCCGGCGGCGTCCAGTGCGCCGCCGAGGTTGCGCATATATTGGAGCCGCCCTGTCGCGGCCTCCAGCTCGGGGTCGTATGCCGCCGCTGCGGCCTCGGCCTCGGCCTGTGCCTGTGCATCGGCCACGCGACGTTGCCAGCCGGGGAGGGCGCGCCGCCTGTAGTCCTGCATGGCGGGGACGTTCTCGCGCTCTACCAGGATGCGCCGCTGACGTTCCAGGTCGTCCAGCTTGGCCGTCTCCTCCTGCAGCTTCTTTTCGGTGTCTGGCAGGTCTTTTGCGATCATGACGTATTTTGTCAGGTCGAGCTGTTTTCCGTCCAGGCCGAGGGCGGAGGCCCCCGCCTGTATGCCCTGGTTCAGCCAGCCTAACGGGCTAGCCCAGTTTGCAAATGTCCTGACGCCACCCTGGAGCCTGGCCGCGCCCTGGAGGCTCTCGATCTTGTTCTGCTGCGCCAGGATCTGCTCGTTGAACAGGGCGAGCTGCCGGTTGTACGCATTTCGCGCGGCGGCGTCCTGGGCCTCCTTGACGCCGGAAATCTCTCCAATCGTTGACATGTTGAGATTCATCCCCCGCGACCGCGCGGCGGCGACGAGCGTCTGGAGCTGGGCAAGGTCGTCGGCGGATTTCTCTTTTTTTTGGGCCAGGCTGCGTATGTCGGCCAGCAGTTTCGCGTCGCTCTGGGCCATGGCGTTCACAATGCCATGCATTTTCTCGGCGGCGGCCACCATCTGGTCCATCTGCTGGATGGGGGCCATCAGGCTATCATTGATGGTTTTTCCGAGGCGGTCCATGACGACCAGGAGCGCACCGGCGGCGGCCCCCATCGCGCCCAGTCCGGCCGCCGCGCCCGTAAACGCTTTTGGGTCAAGGAGACCGGCGAACCGTCCGAGTTCCGGGGACACCTGGCCGAGGGCCTGTTTGAGCCTGTTCATGCCGCCGGACAAATCGGCGGCCCCCTCCGCGTTGCCGGAAAGGCTTTTGTTCATGGCCCCGAGGCCGTTCTGGGCGGCATTCGCCTCCTTTCTCACGGCGGAGATCTTCCCCGCCGCGCCCTCCATCGCCTTGCCAAATTGCGCGTCGTCTGCCGTGATTTTTGCTTTTAATTCTACATCAGGCATTTGCGCTCTCCGTTTTTGATTCCTGCGATGCCAGCCAGTCCAATGCGCCCGCCACGTCGTGCGGCCGCCGCGTGACTCCGCCCCTCCGCCGGTATCCGGCCAAAACCAGGTGCATCAGCGTCGCGGCGGGCATATCGAGGGCCTGATCGAAACCCAGGGAGGGCAGCGCGGAGGCGGCCATGCAAACGATCTCGGCCAGCCACTCCGGCGACCAGGCGGGCAGCTCGGAGCCGTCCGCGCGGCCGCCGCCGGGGACGATTGACTCCAGCGGGCGGAGGGCCGTGGCGATCATGGCCTCGATCATCGCGTCCGTGATCTCGCCATCGATCCCGAAAATGTGCGCCGCAAACGCCGTGTCGGCCTTCTTAGGTGAGCCGCCCATGACATACGGGGACCCGCACGCAGCCAGCGTGCAGAGCTGGCGCAGATTCGCGCCGCGCTCCACGCCGAGCATGGCCAGCAGCTCGGCGTTTATCTGCGCCGGACTGTGGATCGATTTGCTGTCGTACTCGTCTGGCATCTAGATCACACGGAGGACGAGGACGAGGATGACGGCTGGGCCGGGATCGCGTTGTCGATGTAGCGGATCGCGGTCACGCTTACGGAGGGATAGTCCGTATTTGTGCGGCTACGCGGGGCAGACTGCACCAGGTATTTGTGGCCGTCGTACTCGATCTCGTCGCCCGGCTGGGGGAGGGTCGCCTCGTCGGCGGTCGTGGCGGTAAATGTCAGGACCTCTCGATTGTTGTAAAATTCCGTGGCGGCGACGTTGCCCAGGTTGTCCCGGGCCTCGGCCTGGTCGGCCTGTGGGTCGTTGCCTACGTTCTGCATGAGGAAACCTGTCCCGTAAGCTGTTCTAATTCCGCGAGTGTAAGTCGGCATCTTGCTCTAACTCCTGTAGATAGATGGTTGCGGTTATTTGGCGGACGCGGAAGGACCCGTCCGTCGAGGCCTCGGATATGGCGACAGGCTCCGGCCGGCACGTTTGCCGCCAGCCGTCCGGCGCGATGTCCCCGGTCGCGATGATGTCCGCCGCGTCGGCGGCGAGGCTGTCGAGCTGTGATCCGTCCGCGTCCTCGTCCAGATGGGTCCAGCACGAGACCGACAGCGACACGTCGCTCAACACGGCGTGCGTGCCGTCATGCGGGCCGATGAGCGAGGCGGACACGGTCGCGCCGACCGTGTCCTTGCTTTCGCCCTCCATGTCGAGCGCGGCGCGCACCTGGCTCGGACGGATGCGCGGGACGCACTCGGAGAAAGAAAGGCGGAGGACTTCAACTACCTTGGCTATAAGATTTTGTAAGAGTTGCTTTTGCATTCCACGCAGATCTCAAGATCTTGTCCAGTTCCCGAATCATGATGCCAGCCGCGTACTCGAATCCGCCGCGGTGTATCCTCTCCCAGTATCCCGGCATGTACCTCGGCAAGTATTTCGGAGCAGGGATTTTAGCGGACAATTCCATGCCCTTCACGTCGCGAGCCTTGATTGCCTTCGCCCAGGTGAGGTCGAGCGTTTTCCTGCGTTTCCGCCCGGCGGGCGGCGACCAGTCGATGCCGAGATGTACGCCCACGGCAATCCACACAGTCCTCAGCCAGCCGCGCGAGATGCCCACCTTGACGGCCTGCATCTTTCGGAGCATGGCCCGCGTCTTGTGCGCGAAAACCGCAACAGGAACATAGGAGATCTTGTTATCCTTGTGGTAGTTGCGGAATCTGTAGTAAAGAGCCTTGTGCGGGTCTGCGCTAGGCCCGGCCAGGCGCGGCAGGACAGGCTCGGCAAGCGGCGTGTTCTTTCGGGCATAGCGCACGAAATCCCGCGTCGCGTTTCGCGTAACTGTATCAAGCGGAACGTTTTTTAGCCGAGAAAATGCATTCATCATCTCCTCGGCGTTTAGCGCGAACTCAACCCTGTCAGGCATTGTAGCCGCCCAGGTCGAGCCGGAACGTCGCGCCGGTCGGGTCGAGCGTTACGGCCAAAACGCGGTACTCCGTCCGCCCCAAAAACACTGTGTCCCGGCGCGGCTCGGGGAGCCGCCCCCGGAACTGCGCCGATGGGCAGACGAGGCTCAGCTGGTAGTCCTCCAGGAGTCCGGCCGCGACGGCCTGGTCCTGGTGCCTCAGCTGTGTGCGTGCCCCCTGGTAGGTCTGCCCGCGCCAGCCGAACGACTGGACGAGGCCCTGCTGCCGGGTTATGATTCCGGCGGCGCGGCTGCCTATGCGGTCCCAGTCGGCCATCGGTTAGAGGCTGGACTCGCTGGAGGCGGAGCTGGAGGACGCGGCGAGCGACAGCACGCTGCACAGCCCCGCGTTGAACTTCTTCACGGCGTAGAGGCCCTTGGCGTCAACAACTTCCGTGTCGGCGACGTCGTCGTGGAAGCTTTCGATCACGAAATGGCCGTCCATGCTGTCAAACTCATAGTACAGGATGCGGCCAAACTGCGGTTCGTCCACGGGTTCCATGGCGCGATCAGGCAGGCACACGACGGCGATGTTGTCCGCGAGGCCCGCGTCGGTGACCCCGGTGTACCAGATGTTGTCTTTGCCGACAAGGACCTCGTCAGCGCCGAAAATCGCGGCCAGCTGGGTGGCGGTAATGAAGCGCGGCTCCAGCCCGGCGGTAATCACGCCGGAGTTGGTCATGCGCGCCTTGATGGCGTCGTTGCTCTTGAGGGCGACGAAATTGTGGTTGGACACGACCACGGCCACGCGGCCGAGTCCCTTGTCGCGCTGTTCGGCGACGGCGGACTCGATGCCGCCGAGGATGTCGGCGGAGATGTTGGTCGCGGAGCTGGCCGGGGTCAGCACGGCGGCGGCGACGAGGCTGTCCAGCTTGTTGTAGTAGGCGCGTTTCGCGCGGCGGGCCATCGACTCCTGGAGGCCCTGGAGGTCGTTGCCCGCCTGCCGGACCTCCGTGTAGTTGGCGATTACGCGGCAGTAGTCCTCCAGGCAGGTGTAGCTCTCGTAGGCGCTGGCGTAGATGTTGCCAGTAATGGCGGCGATAGACGACGCATTGGCGGTGCGGTTGTACTGCGCATCGTAGTCGGCGCCGTACGGCTCGTAGTACTGGATGCCAGCCACCTGGCGCTTGGGCAGCATGGGCATGATGCGGTCGGCGAGATAGTCGGGGTAGCTGACGGCGACAATCTCCAGATCAGGACGGCGGATTCTATCGGACATCTGTGTGGCTCCTTTTGGTGATGTATTCCTTGTATGCAACGGGATGCGATTCCTTGAGCGCCTTCATGGCGCGGTCCCACGCGATCTGGCCGACGTCGGAGACGCGCGGCAGGGTGCGCAGAAGGTCGGCGAAATCCTCGCCGGATGCGGCGATGGCCTGCGGCGGGTTGGCCCCGCTAGTGAGTTTGTCCACGGTCTCGCGGGAGCGCTCCAGCTCCTCGGCCAGGCGGTCGCGCTCCTCTCGGATGCGGTCGCGCTCCTCCCGCAGGTTGTCGCGGTCCTCACGCAGACGCTCCAGCTCACCCTCATCAGGTGCGGGTTCTGGAGCGGGCGCGGGCGCGGGCTCTGGCACCGGGGCCGGAATAGGCTCCAGCGGTTCTTTTTTTGGGTCTGCCATGTTACTACCTCCTCGGTGCTGGCTATAATCCCGAAATGCTGCCACGGCATAGCTGGCAACCATCCGGGCCGCCTCCGTGGCATTGGAATCATCTCTTATGGCTGGCGCGGGCTTGGCGGCACCGTCGATGATCTCGCCGATCAGGCCATGGGCACGAGCGTCGGCAGCTGTAAGCCATCCGGCGCGGCCTTCCTCCAGCCATCCCCTTATCACGTCTTCCGGGTATGTCGTCTTCTCGGCAAGGCGGGCGAGCAGGCCGGCATTGAAAATGCGCAACTGGTCTGCGGTGTCCTGCATGGCCCCCTCCCCGCCCCACGCCATGCAGGATGCGCCGTGAAACATCAGCACTGACTCGGAATGTGCTGCAATGCGGGCCCTGGCTGGAGCGGAAACAAGCAGGTATGCGGCGGCGGACATGGCGACGGCCTCAACCTCCAACGTGATAGAACGCGAAGGATGCTCGGCGCTCCACGCTTGTAGCGCGATCGCCATGCAGGATGCGCCGTAGCATTCGCCACCGTAAGAATCAATGCGTACGGTTATATCATCGTCAACGCTGGCCAGCCACTCCAGCAAATCGGCACTGCCAACAGTGCCCCATTCGGCATCTCCTCTGCCTTTGACGATTATGCCGTCCAGGTCAAAGACTCTCACTGCTGCTCCTCCTCAATCACGGCACCGGAGGCCGTTGTGAATATTGAAAGATTGTTGATTCCCAATGATTTTATGAACTCCTGCTCCTTCGCCAGCTGGGTAAGGCGCGCCTGCCAGTCCGGCCCGAGGACCTCGCGGTAGGTGGTGCGTCCGCCACGGAGGCGAAGATCCAAGACTTTTTCGCTCTTCTCCGGGTCGATTTCAAAGGCCCTGGGCCACGACACGGCGTATTCCGCGCCCGGCCATAGAACACCGATGCAGTAGTCAACGACTTGCCTTTCAAGGAGTTTCTGATCCTCCTCGAATGCGGACCACGATATGGCGAGCTCGATCTGGCCGGAGCTATAGCTGTTGTCTGCACGGCCACGACTCAGGCAGCTCATTACGCCCAGCTGCCGTCCGTTGGCATCGGCAAGTAAATTGGTCCAATCTTGTACGCTTTCGGACGGCCTAATGCCCGACAGGTTGCTCACCTCGGTCCCCTGCGGGACGCTCACGACGGATGCCCTGCCCGCCCAGGCGCGGAACGATTTCCCTGCGTCGGCGGCCTGCGTGAGGGCGGCGACGTCGTCGTCGGACAGGCCCGTGCCCGTGAGGACGTCCGCAGTGTCGGTGTATCCCTCCAGCATTCCGGCGAGCACGCCGCCCACCGGGTCGGGCTGCTTGACTACCAGGCTCATCTCGGAGGCGAGGCGGGCGGCGCCCACCTCGCTGCGCAGCAGGTCGTGGGTGTCGCGCGTAAGATCCATGTTGGCGAGCACCTGCGGCTCGCCCCTGTATTGAGTCAGGCGGCGGCGGTAGGAGACGCGGCGGCCGAGCGTGGCGGGGATGTACATGCACTCGTCGCGGCGCACGGATACGCGGTTGCGGAGGCCGGTCACGAGCCAGCCCAGGGTGCGCCCCTGGGCGTCGGTGACCGCCCCCTCAACCTGGCGCGCGTCCGGGAGGCCCATCTCGTCGCGCCAGACGCGGAAATCGTCCGCCGCCATCGGCGTGCACTGGTCGGCGTCCCAGATGCGGAGTTTTCCACCGGTCAAAACGGGGTCGCAGAGCACGATGCAGTCGCCATGGAGCTTCACGGTCAGCAGGATGAGCCGGAGGCACTCCTGCCAGCCCTCGTTTTCGGAAAAGCCGCAAGTGCGCTTCCAGTCGCTGAAAGCCGCCTGGATGCTCTCGGCACCGTCACCAGCGAAGGACGGGTTGCCGCCGCGCGTGCCGACGGCCAGCCGGACGCAGGTGTTCAGCGTCGCGCCGATGAAATCGTTTTCGTATAGCGTATCCGCCTGCGAATAAGCCTTTAAGCGCTTTATGCCGCTGAAGACCTGCTCCGTCTCGGTGGCCTCGGTCGGTATGCGCGGCTCCGGCCGTGGCTGGCTGCCGGACAGCGTCGCGTACTGCGCCGAGAGGGAGGCGGCGCGGAGTATGCCCGCAATCCGGGCCAGCCCGGCGGACGATACGGGAGGATGTTTTTTTTGTCGGCGGCTCATGCGTAGTACTCGGGGTAGGAGAGGGTCATCCCGGCGCGGCCGCCGGAGAGGATGGCGTTTATCTTGGCGTCCAGCTCCGCAATCTCCGCGCGGAGGTCCGCGAGTTTGCGGCTGGTGGCGGACACGGCACCGGACAACGAGAAGGATTCAGGATCCCCGGCGGCGGCCTCATAGGCGGCGCGGAGACGCGCCCGCCGCTGGACGAGCGAGGAGAGTATGTCTTTTTGCGTGGGTATGGCCATGTTTGTGATAATCCTCCGTCATTGTCCAAAGTCGCAAAAAATCGGAAAAAATCGTAAAAAAACAAAAAAACGCGTTTTTTTTCGTTTTTTTCAAAAAAAATCCACTTGCAAAACCCAACAGTTGGGTTATAGTAAGTGGCGTGACGGGGGGATAGACAAAAACGAAAGCAAAAGAAAGGAAGACGAAAATGGAACTCAACGGAACGGAAAAGCAGGTCAAGTGGGCGAAGGACATCATCGAGAGGCGCGAGGGCGAAGTCCGCGACAGCGGCCTCAAGAATCCGGCCCACGCCGACATCATCATCGGCGTCCTCAAGACAGAGATGTCCAGAGCGGACGAGTGGATTGACACCCGCACGCTAAGTATACGCGCCCTCATGGGCTACTACAAGACGCAGATTATCGCCGCAATCAAGGCGGCAAACTGAGGAGGCGGGCAATGGAAAGATACGAGGCGAAAAGGATAGCTAGTGCATACCGCGCGATGGTTTCGGCAGACGTCCACGCGGAGGCGGTTCGCCGGGCCGCGTGGGAGCAGGAGCTGTTTTCCGAGGGGAGCAGGCCCCTCGGAGAAATCGAAGCCGAAATCCGGCGGGAAAACGCAAAATATCTCAATGAGGCAGAAAAACTTGAGATGGAGGGCAAATGAATAAATCGGGAGAATACTACGAGGCAGCTGGCGACAGGCTGGCCGCCGAAGGGCGCGCCGAGGAGGCGCTCCGGGCATACCGCCACGCCCAGGGAGACCACTGCCAGCCAATGGACCTGGAGACATACGTCCGTCTCCAAGACAAGATAATCGCCATCCTTGAGGCCGACTGCTTGCGCCGCGCCATGTCGGCAATAGGCTCCATCCGCACCGCCAAAAAAGCCGCCTCCGCCCGCGAGAACGGCAAAAGGGGCGGAAGACCAAAAAAACAGCGCCCGCCGGAGGCGTAGCGCCCCGCGCATCATCTCCCGACCCTGGCCGCCCTCGAGGCGGCCAGTATTTTCCCACGCACCCAGAATGCAGGCTTGCGACGCAGAGGGAATGACTGCGGCGGCAGGTAGTGACAGGCGATGTCGAGGGCGCACAAGGCCATTTTTTCGGAATCAAAATAGTCCCGACGGGCGCGCCCCCTCGCACACCAGTTGGCATACAAATCGCCGGAGCCGTTTTTGGACATCCGCGGGTTGGGGCGCACGGCGGCCACCTGCTGGAGATACTCGCGCGGCGGGTCGAGCGGCATGTGCCAGCGGTAGCCCACAGGGCGCGGCGGGTCGTATAGCAGCTCCAGGAGCCGCACCTGCCAGTGCACGGCGGCGGCCAGGTACAATTTCGCCTGCTCCCTCGACGGGAGCCACGGCCTTCCCTGGAGGTTCCGGGCGTCGGTGCCCTTGTAGTACGCGGCGTTGGCGAGGTCCCGGACGATGGCGTCCATCTCCGGGTCGGCCTCGAAGCCCCCCTGGTCGATGAGCGCGAGCGCCGTCTGGAGCCGCCCCGTCGGCTCCGTGATGCGGGCACGGAGGGCGGCGGTCGAGGTCTCCGCGCCAGAGCCGAGGAGCCAGCTGTTGCCCTCCTCGTCCCAGCCACGGCGCACCCATACATAATATTTATCTCCAGCCAGTTCAGATTTCTGCTGGTCGATTCCCATGGTGACAACAGACAGACGCGAAGGCAAATCCTCGGGATATTCCGAGATGTGGCTCTGGAGGGCGGTGCCCAGCTCCGCCGCGTCCTCGCTGCCCTCCCGGGAGTGCTCGTATATCGTGCCCAGCACGGAGTTGCACAAAAATTTTTTCCCTTCCGCGTCGGTCGCGGCCTCCTGCGCCTCGGCTATCTCCCGCCATCTCCAGGTCCAGGGCGAGGCCATCGCCCCGACCTGGAACGAGCGGTGCGCCGCCATCGAGGGGCGGGCGTGGACGTATGCGCCCGACTCCACCATCGCCACGGCCTCGGCCTCGACATGCTCCCGGCGGCAGGTCGGGCATATCCACCTGATGGACTCCTCCAGCACCCCGCCCCGGTCGTCCTTGTCCCACTGCAAACCCGCGTAGGTGCCGTCCTCCAGCCGCCACGCGAGGCGGGAGGCGGAGTGCAAAGCGCCGCATCCGAGGCATCGGTTATGCCACGTCCCCTGGCTCCCGAGGAGCCAGTTTTTGCATATCGGTCCACTCTTGTTAGAGGGTGAGGAGGCGGCAATGAGCATCCTCCGCCGGTATGTCTGCATACGGAGGCGCACGGCGCGGAGCTGGGATATGTTCCGCCCGTCCGGCGACTCGTTGGCCAGCGTCACGAAATCACACTCGTCCAGCACGGCGTAGTTTGCCGTGAGGGAAATGACCGGAGCGCCAGCCCCGAGGAAATACAGCGTCGAGGAGAGGCTGGGGAGGTGGTAGCTGTCGGTTTTCACGCGCCCCCGCGTGGCCAGGTCCTCGGCCGCCCCCGGGAGGAGGCTGATCATGGGGCGGAGGTAGTCGGCGTTCATTCGCCGCGCCATGTCGAGAGACGGGTACACTATCAGGCCCGCCATCCCGCCACGCGCGGCCCTGTAGCAGGTGGCGATCTGCCACAGCGTGGATTTGCCCAGCCGCTGGCCCATCATCAGGGACACCTCCTGGCACCCCTCGGCCTCGGTCGCCTCCAGCGGCTCCCGCTGGTATGGGCGCAGCCGGAGCATCCCCGGCTCGGCGATGGTCGGCAGCGCCGACAGGTCGATGTGGGACTCCGCCCACTCGCAGATGCCCTCCATCTCGCGCGGCTCCATCGCCGCCGCCATGCGGCGCAGGGCGTACAGCTCGGCGTCGAGGTCGTAGCGCGGCTGGTTGATGTGCCTCATGCGTCGGCCTCCTGCGCGTCGCGCTCCTCGTCCTCCTGCTCCTCGGCCTCCACGTCCCAGGCCACGGCGTCGGGGTCGGTCGCCAGCACGCGGTCCCGGAGCCGCGACACGGCGTCCGCCACCCGGGGAACGTCGCGCACTGAGTCCCGGAAATCGGCCAGGGTGTCGCCGATGCGGACCAGGAGCGAGGACGCCAGCCGCCGCCCGTAGGTGAGCCGCCACTCGCGAACGCCCTGTTTCACGGACTCGATCTTCCAGTACTTTAATTCCTGGTCATAAGCGTCTTTGGATTTTGACTTTATGTTCTCGCGGAGGTAGGTGCAGTACGCCGAAACCGTTTTCTTGAGGTCGTAGAGACCTCGGGAGTTTGGAGTTATGATTCCCTGACGCTTAAGAGACGTCGTGTTGTTCGCGCCGATGCCCAGGTACTCGGCCAGTTCGGTGGCGTTGCCCGTCGGGCGGGCGTTCGGGTTTGCGGTCTTGGTTGCCATACAAATTTCAGCCTGTCAAGCTATTTGATTCGCAATGCACTGCTATTCTATCAGTTGCGTTTTCCGGGGCGCTCCGTACAAACGGAGCGGGCCGCCGAGCCAACCTCGGAGGCCTCCCGAAATTTCCAAAAGTACCTATCCGGGGCCGGCGTCTCGCCACTCCGAGAGCGCCGCCCGGATTACCAGCGCCAGACGCCGCACCTGGGAAAGCGCGAGGCCGGTCGCGCGGGCGATGTCGTGCCGCCGCTCGCCCCTTGCCAGCATCATCGCCACCTGCGGCGCGAGCGGATGCACCCCTCTCAGCCTCTCCAGCGCGTCCCCCCGGCGGGGTCCTGCATGGGCCTCCGGGTCCAGCTCCTCGGCCGGGGGGAGCCTGGACCTGGCCCGGAACCAGTGGGCCACGGCATGGCGGCAGAGGGACCGGACATAGGGGCGCGTCATTTTCTCCTCCCTTGGCCCGGCGGCACGGAGGGCGCGTATCGCCGCGTCCTGCACGAGGTCGCGCAGGTCCTCCCTCGGGAGTCCGCGAGCCATCGACGAGACGCAGGCGCGTATGTAGGCGTACAGCTCGTCAGATACGTCCATCGCCTATCCGCTTCTGCATCTCCAGCTCCCTGTCGGACAGGGCCACCCGCTCGGCCGCTGCCCGCTCGGCCGCTGCCCGCGCCGACAGCATCCACGCGCCGCCGAAAACGCCCTTCGAGTAGTTGTCGAGCTTACGGACGTACATTGCCTCTCCCTCCGGAACGGAGAACGGGACGCCGTGAGCGGCGAGCCAGTTGAGCCGCGCGGCTGTTGCTATGCAATCTGGAAGCTCCAGCTTCGCGACGGCCTTCTTCGCGGCCTTGAGATTCGCGTCGTTGGCGGCCTTGACGGCCCTGTACAGGTCCGGGCACGCCTCCGCCACGGCGTCGCCCTCGCTCGTCACGAACGAGGTGTTGACCTCCGCGCCGTTCTCGTAGGTCACGCACACGCCACAGCACAGCGTGTGCGTATTGCCTCCGCAGAGCGCCGTCAGCCCTGGAGCGAACAGGAAGTAGCGGATGCCGTGGCGGCGGTAGAACGACAGTATTCTCGCCAGGATGGAGAACGGAGGATTGTCCAGCACGAAACAGCCGTCGGGATAGTCGAACCGCTCGTAGTCCCCGCCGGGCCAGAACGGGCGCACGATGGAATCGGGGCGGATGCCGTAGCGGGCGCAGGCGTAGTCGCGCACCGCGTTGTACACCGGCTCCGGCGTGTAGCAGTCGTCCGTCGTCCTTTTCGGCCTGAACTTATCGACGAACTCCCTGTAGTCGTCGTCCACGTCCTCGAACCGCATTTGTCTGTCGAAAACAGTCATTTATCCCTCATCCTCCCCTTCCCCCTGCCTTTACGCCCGACGTCCGCGAGCGGCTGGACGAGCCTGCACCATCTCTCCAGCCTGGTCTCCTCCCCCTGTGAGCACCCGAAGTCGGACGCAGACAGCGGGCCGTCTGCCGCCTCGATTTGCGCGTCCCTGGCGAAAACGGTCTCCTCGCCGCCAGCCAGCTGCATCCGCCCCAGGGACTCGCCGACGCGGGTTATGCGCCCGACGCGGGACTCGCCGCCAGCCAGCTGCATCCGCCCCAGTGACTCGCCGACGCGGGTTATGCGCCCGACGCGGGACTCGCCGCGAGCGTTCGTCACCCGCACCACGTCGCCGGGGCGGAACGGGCACCATGCGCCCGCGTCCATTCCGTCGGGCGGACGGACGCCGTTCTTCCGACGGCCCGATTTGGGGCAGACCCGCGCGACGAACTCGTCGAGGGCCTCGACGTCGTACTCGTAGAGGCGGTCAGGGCGAAGACGCCCCCGGGCCCTCAGCCACGCGCCGTTCTGGCGCACCAGCCCACGGAGGCGGGCGAGCACGATGCCGCGCATCTCGGCGTATTCGGAAAGTCTAACCATCTGCGCCATCTCACGCCTCCCGGAGCGTCACGCGCTCCCTCCATGCCTCCAGCCTCCAGCCCCCGGCGGCGCTTTTGTCCCGGACCGCAAGGACGAACACGAGGACGGGCGAATCCCACTGCGCGGCGGCGCGTTTGAACCTCTCGACGCCCTGCTCGGCTCCTGGCCCTCCGTACCCACCCTTGACCTCGTACACGACGGCCCCGCCGGGCGTGACGACGAGATAGTCCGGGGTATAGGTCCCGCCGCCCGCCAGCTCGAACAGGCGGGGAGGCTGTGTCAGAACGACATATTCGCTCTCTGCGTGCATTTGCTCGATGACCCGCATGAAATCCCGCTCGCTCTTGTTGACGCCGTCTGCGCGAGTCCTGCGCGCGATTTGGGCCACTGGCGAGTTCTTCGTCTTCTGCTCCTGGGCCGGGCCGCCGAACACCCCCGGGTTGAGCCGCCGCACGGACTCGCTGACCATCGCGCTCATGCCTGCCTCCTCCTGTCCGCTCCGTCGAGCGCGACGACGTTGCACATAGCCCGCAGGCGGGACACCGTCCTCTTGCCGTACCTTTCCTCCAGCTGGCTCCACGACAGGTTTGTCGAGATGTGCGTCAGCCTCCCCGCCCTCTCCCAGAGCAGGTGCCGCATGGCGACGGCCCCTATCATGGGCTGCTCCCTCTGGCCGTATGTCACCGTCTCCAGCTCCTCCGCGCCCAGGTCGTCGATGGCCAGGTCCTCGCCCTGGTAGGAGCATCCCAGGATGTCCTCGCGGGCCGCCGTGGTCTCCCCGGCGAGCCGACGCGCCGCGTCGTCCGCCCTGAGCAGGCGCGTGAAGGAGAATCTCCGTGCGATGAAATCGAGCCGGTATGTTTTCCCCGTCCCGGTGCCCCCCATCAGCAGGAGGCCCCGGCGTGCCGTCCCCGCCTCCAGGTGGGCGCAGTACTGGGCGAGGTGCGGCCACGCCAGGTCCACGCCGTCGCGGGCCATGATGCGCGACCATTTCTCCCGGAGCGCCTGCCAGTCGGGCCGCGCTTTTCCCTCCTCCGGCCTGCAGGCGGCGAGCGCCTGCGCCCACGCCGCCAGGTCGGCGATTGTGCTTTGCATTGCCAAGTTTTTTGCCTCATCCATCTGTCAAAATCCCGTCCTGTCGAAATCGTCGCTCGGCCCGTATCCCTCGGCGGGGCGCCGCCAGACGTTCGGGAGCCTCGCCCGCCGCCTGTCGCTGGCCCGGCTCCGAGCCGCGCCGACCGACCGCTTGAGCTTGTACCGCCAGTCCCGGACCTGCCCGGCACGCGTCCGCCAGCCCATGCTCCGCCAGTAGTCGAGGAACTCCTCGGCCTCGGCGTTGGTGAGGACGAGGCCCTGCCGCCTGCCCTCCTCGACGACCTCCGCGACGGACTGCGGATAACGCGGATTTTCGCCGCCCTCCCCCCAAGGGGGGGGGAGAGGAGGAGGGGGAATAAAAGAGCTAATGTGATGTGTAGATTCCTTATTCGCACGCGCGAGCAAGCACTCGCGCGGCCTCGGAGACCCCTTAACCTGTGCTCCAACCTGTGCTCCAACCTGTGCTCCAACCTGTGCTCCAACCTGTGCTCCAACCTGTGCTCCAACCTGTGCTCCAACCTGTGCTCCAACCTGCTCACTTTGCTCTGTAACTTGGCATTTTGCATTTTTATGCAGAACGCAAATCTCCAGCGCATGGCCTCCGTTTTTCGGCCCGTCGGCGCTGACTGCGCCGTCCTCCTCCAGCCTCGCCAGGAGCAAAGCGACAGTCCGCCTCGTCGAGCCGAGGAGCCGCGCCAGCTCGCTGTGCGTGGTCACGACGAGGCCGAAATCGTCCGCCATCTCGTGGAGGCGCAGATAGAGCCTCTGGGCCGCCGCTGGCCAGAGGAGGATGGCGCGGGGGACTGTGAGGAGTTCGTCCATCAGCGGCCCTCGGCCTCCTTCTTTGCCTTGATT
>JAEIGA010003110.1_pt1 | contig 26131 bp, 18 predicted proteins | sample 9270691 | NCBI WGS metagenome assembly JAEIGA01 (sample SAMN17057246, study PRJNA624740) | gut metagenome | biome: biome; isolation source: fecal sample | host: Bos grunniens | place: China: Xizang | collected 2019 | reverse complement strand
TTGCGTTCACCACCACCTTTACCCGACTTATCCTGCTGTGGCTCAGCCTTTATTTCACTCTTGGTTGAGTTCTGCTCGGCACCATTATCTACCTGAGCAAAACTCTGCGCATCAAGCTCTTTAAGCACCTGCTCAACGCTGTGATAGCGCTCCATAAAGGTGATTGCAAGACCCTTTGCCAACACAACCTTAAGGCGTGGGTCAATATTGAGAGCATCAAAATCGATAGGATTCTCTGTACGCACCGCACGGACTATCATAGCCTTACGCGAATGGCGAGCATCGGGCTCAATCTCCACGCCCCATGGCACTCTTCCCGTAAGCATAGTAAAGAATACTGCCGTGGCTGCAAATATATCACTTCGCTCGTCATACATACCGGCGAAGGTCTCATTTGCGGAGTAGAAAATCTCAAGATCAGAGGTATCAAACGGCACATCACCACTACACTTCTGCGAAGCGTGACCGAGGTCGATAATCTCCGGGGTCGCAGATGCCGTTGCACTAAGCATAATATTGCGCGGTGTGATGTCGTTGTGGTATATGCCCTGACTGTGCATAGCCTTCAAGCCCTCAAGTACGCCCGCAAAGATACGCACTGCCTCAACCTCGGTAAACTTACGTTCACGGTATAGCTTCTCCGCAACAAGTTCGCCGCTAAAGTAGTTAGTTGTATAGTACTGGCAGTCACTCTGAGGTGTTGAGATAGTTCCGCTGCTGATAAAGCTGGCAACATTACGGCTCTTTATCTTCTGACTATACTCAATCTCAAGGATTACACCCGTCTGCGGATTGATAAGCTTCTGAGGCACCAACTTCATAATATATACCTTCATAAAGAATGGCTGATGCGCCTCATCCTCAACACGATAGGTCTCCGTATAAACATTTGCCTTAATAAGACTCTGAACAAAGTATCCATCTACCCTCTGTCCGCTTTCAAGTAGTGCCATAAACTAATCTTTAAGGTTTCTTATTCTACAAAGTTAACAAAAGTAATTGAAAAGTCAAATTTCTGGCAACACAAAAAAATAGGGACTGTGCAACACAGCCCCTATATATAGATATTGTAGTCCAATTATCGCGCTGACACAGTCTCAGCATCGATATACTCACAGTTTACATACTTAGGAGTTGTGTAACCGTGGCCCCAACGATTCCAGTAGTATGTATCTGATGAATCGTTTGTAAGCTTGTGGAGAACAGTTGCCTCGTACTTATCCTCGCCGTCGCCGCCCTTTACAACGCCAACATAACCACCAACCTTACAGTTCTCAACAACCAGATTCTTATTAGGGTTACCAACGATAGCTGAACGATACTGATAGTTCTTTGATGTACCATTACCTACAGTCCACTTGTTGTTAGCAACATCCCAATCGTTGTTAGTATCATGAGAAGCCAAAAGCTTACCAGTGTTAGTACAGTTCTTAATGATTGAGTTCTTACCACCACCGTTACCAGCGATACCACCAAGAAGAACATAGATGTTAGATGTTGTCTCACCAGTCTCACGAGTTGTCTTGTAGAATGAGCAGATAGTACCTGAGTTCTCGCAGCTATCAACTACAGCATAAGTATCCTCAATCTGACCTGCGATACCGCCAACATACTCAGCAATCTTACTCTGACGCTCAACAGCTACAGTACCAGAGTTCTTACAACGCAAGAAGTAAGATGTGTTACAAAGACCTGACAGACCACCAAGGCGTACCTTCTTACCACTAACAGCGCGTACAAGACCAGTGTTCTCACAATCGTTCAAGTGTACACCATAAACGCCAGCAGCACCGATGTTTGTACCACCATAGCAGCAACCTGCAAAGCCACCACCATAGCTCCAAGTGCTATCAGCAACAGTTGTTGAAGCACCGAGAGTAAAGTTACCAGTGTTCTTACAGCTGTTCATGATAATACCATCCTGATAACCTGTACCTGCAACACCTACCTTACCAGCGAAACCACCACAGAAGTATGAGCCGTTTGATGAACCCATGTCAGCATATACATCACCGCTGTTCTCGCAGTTATCATACATACAAACGAAACGTGGATAACCTGCGAAACCTGCGCAGATAAGCGACTTCAAAGAGGTAACATCCTTAACAGTTACATTACCAGTATTAACGCAATCGTTAATATATGCAGTCTTAGCCTCACCGCCATTATTAATACCTACGAAACCACTCATAGTAAGAGTTGTAGCAGCAGTGTGAGCTGGATTAAGAGTTACAGCTGCACTATTTGAACACTTACTGATTGTGTGACTATTCTGACGAGCAATAAAACCACCAACATAGAGGTTTGCGCAAGATGCAGATGTAGAAGCAACATCTATAGCACCGCTGTTAGTTGAGTTAGAGACAACACCTGCAGTCTCTGTGCTGATGTTGCAATAACCGATTGCACCACCAACATAAGAGCTATCACCAACATTGAATACAGTTACTTTTGCAGTGTTGTGGCAATCATCAACATTTGCAACACAACCAGTGCTACCATCACCATTGAAACCGATAATACCACCGATAACAGACTGCTGATCCTTACCCTCTGCATAGACAATATTGATAGCACCATTGTTAGTACACTTCTTAATCAGGATGTCAGCAGTTGTAGGGTAAGCACGACCTACAATACCACCAACACGTACCTTACCGCAACCTGCATCACCTGCAGAGATAGCAACATTGCTTACGCAGTTCTCAATAGTACCACCGCTAATCTGAGCAGAAATACCACCTGCATAAGACCAGTTGAAACCACCATCTACTGCATCAGCCATAGCAGCAACGATTGTACCGGCAACTGTAAGGTTCTTAACTACACCACCGTTAGCAATAACACCAAACAGACCTGCGCTATTCTGAACACAATCTGCAGTTGTGCCATCCTCCTGAACAAGCTGAAGCTTGTAATCATTTGCATTGATTGTAAGACCAGAAATTGTGTTGTTGTTACCATCAAATACACCTACGAACTGAGGCTTGATAAACTGTGCTGCATCGTTATTGCAACCAATAGCCATCCAGTTTGTATAAGCAGAGAGGTCGATGCTATTCTTAAGAACAACAACACCATCCTCGTTAGAGAACTCTGCACCTGCAGGGTAACGCTCAGTAGTACCATTGATTGCGTCAGCAAAAGCCTTCATCTGCTCTGCTGTAGAGATACCGTCAGCAACCTTATCCTTAAGAACATCCTTAACAGCCTGATAGATGTGCTTGTGCTCATCTACAGCAACATCTGTAGGATTGTATGCACCCCAGATAGTACGACGAGCATTCTCAGCACCATTCTTATAGAGCTTAAGCACTGCCTTTGCATGGTAGAGTGGAGCATAAAGAGCAGTCTTTGTAATCTCAGATGTAGCACCGCTCTCATCAGTTACAGTCTCAGTAGTTGTCACCTCGCGAGTAAGACCCATAACTACAGCCTGAACTTTGCGAGCAGCTGCAAGGTTTGTTAGACCGTCAAGATTTACCTTTACAGAACCACCAACCTGAGCATTCTCAAGGCTGATAGCGCCGGTAGCAGCATCTACAACAACGTCAGAAGCTACTGCGTATGTATTTGCGACTACTGAGTTTGTAAGAGAAACAGCATCTACATTCCAATCCTTTGCTGCTGAGAGCTCAAGCTCAACTACAGAAGCGAGTGGATTCATCTTTGCTGTTAGCTTATTGTTCTCAACAACTACATTTGCTGCGTAGAAGTAGAGCGGCATCTTGTTTGTCAGCTCGCCCTCTGTCTGCTCAGCCGCAACATCATAAGTTGCAGTCATTGCTGCAGCGTCTACACTCTTTACGTTGTAGAAGATAGCCACTGGCTTGCTAAGATCAGCTGGAACAAAGGCATTAGCCTCATCCTTTGGACCGAACTCAGACTTTGAACCTGCAATAGTTGTCTGATAGATGTAGCTCTTACCATCGTAAACAATTGTAAGCTCATCGCCAACCTCCCAGCTAAACTTACTGGTCTTGGCAACATTGTCACCCTCAACACTAACACGGGTCATCTCCTCTACTGAAGCCACAAGGGTAATACCACCCTCAATGCCCTCAACAGACTCACCACCATTTACACCGACATTCAAATCAGATGTCAAATCCTTTGAGCAGCTTGCCAACATAGCAACAACTGCCATAAGCATAAAAATCTTTCTCATAGTTCTTGTTGTTTTTTGTTGGTTAATTACTCCTCCTGACGACCCTCAAAGTCGAGATCATTGAAGTCCGACGGAACCGAAATAGCAAAACCTGCCTCGATGCGACAACTGCACTCTCGCAGGATTGGGCTCTGATAGCCCTTGATAAGAGTTTTTTTCATAGTTTTTATATTAGGTTTATAAAACGTTACAACACCTCTTTTATAAAATATAGACACACAAGTTGCATATTACACCCAATGCACTTTCATTTTTATTCAAAAAAATCCATCACAGCTATCAGCCATGATGGATTTATTATAATTTTCGAGCTAATTTCTACTTTGTATTGTCAAAGGTATAAGCCTCCCAAGGGTGCTGAGCATCTGCCCCCTTCTCAAGTATATTCTCTACATGAACAAGCATTGGGAAGTCCTTAAGCTCTACCTGGCCAAGCTCTGCCTTACGATAGATAGCCTTTGCGACGCGACGAGCAACAACGAGCGACTCAAGGGTTACACCTGCAAGAATCTCCATAGCCTCGTCATAGCTCTTACCCTCACCCAAAAGGATACCAATCTTACGAGTGCGGCCTCCGTAAACGGTTACATAGAGATCTCCAATACCGATATTCTCACAATCGAAAGATGCACCCTGAATAGCAAGCAGGCGACGCATCTCCTTTACTGCCTGATAGAATGCACCCGCCTGAGAGTTGTAGTGCAAACCGGCATCTTCTCCCAAATATCTATTTACCAAACCGATAGTAAGCGCCACACCCAGAGCGTAGGCATTCTTAAGAGCCACAGCACTCTCAAGGCCGATAACATCGTTTGTCAGTGAGATATGGTAGTAAGACGTAGTAAGTGTCTCGCGCATCATACGGAGCACTGCCGAGTCCTTACCACAGAATGCAACCTCTGTCTGATCGTGGAAGACAAGCTCGTAAGATGTACAAGGTCCACCAATAGCGCAAACCTCACGCTCAATGCCCCTCTTTGCAAGTCCTGCCTGCCAGTAGTCTGGATAGCTAATCAGCGTACCATCCTCAAGGTTGATAAGGCCCTTAGTCACTGAGAGAACAGGGGTCTTAGGGTCAAGATTTGTCAATATCTCATCAAGGAACCAATCTACACCAAAAGATGAAACACCACCGATAACAAAATCACAACCCTCAACAGCCGTCTTCCAATCCTCAATCTGATAATATTTAATACCCTCTGGAAAATCGCGGTCGAACTTTGGGTGGCGATTTGTAGCCTTACAAGCATCAATAATATCACGATCAAGCGGCGAACCAACAAGTCGCACCTCATGACCATTCTCTGCTGCAGGGAAGGCGAGCGCCGAGCCCATCATGCCAGAGCCGATAATTGTTACAACTTTTTTCATTTTCTTTCTTTTTTACTGTTTATATAATACAATTACTTTGCTTTCCTTTCTCTTTGCTCACTATAAAGACAAACAAAGCCCTCTTTACACCCTGCAAAAGTAATACATTTTTTCCTTTTTACATACTCTTACATAAAAAAAAGACAGCAATAGGCTCTATTGCTGTCTTTTTCTTATAATTTTAAGGACTACTTAACCTCCTCAAACTCTACATCCTCAGGCTGAGCCTTAGCATCAGAAGCACTACCTGCACCAGCACCTGGGTTTGCACCAGCGCCTGGATTAGCACCACCCTGCTGTGCCTGCTGAGCGGCATAGATATCCTGAGAAGCTGCCTGCCATGCTGCATTAAGCTCTGCAAGGGCTGTGTCAATAGCTGCTACATCGCTATTCTTGTGAGCCTCCTTGAGCTTTGCAAGTGCAGCCTCGATAGCGCTCTTCTTCTCTGCAGGAATCTTATCGCCATACTCCTTGAGATTCTTCTCAGTAGTGAAGATATTTGCATCGGCAGCGTTAATCTTCTCAATACGCTCCTTCTCAAGCTTATCCTTCTCCTCATTTGCCTTAGCCTCGTCTCGCATACGCTGAATCTCAGCATCTGTAAGACCACTTGAAGCCTCAATGCGGATAGTCTGCTCCTTGCCTGTACCCTTATCCTTTGCAGATACGTTAAGGATACCGTTAGCGTCAATATCAAATGTAACCTCAATCTGTGGCACACCACGTGGAGCTGCTGGGATACCATCAAGGTGGAAGCGGCCGATGCTCTTATTGTCGCGTGCAAGTGGACGCTCACCCTGGCAGATATTAATCTCTACAGATGGCTGGTTATCAGCAGCAGTAGAGAAGACCTCGCTCTTACGAGTAGGGATTGTGGTGTTTGCATCAATGAGCTTTGTAAATACACCACCGAGAGTCTCAATACCGAGTGAGAGCGGAGTAACATCAAGAAGCACAAGGTCATCCTTAACATCACCAGAGAGGATACCACCCTGGATAGATGCACCTACAGCAACAACCTCGTCTGGGTTTACGCTCTTATTTGGAGCCTTACCAAAGAACTTCTCAACAATCTGCTGAATTGCAGGGATACGGGTTGAACCACCTACAAGGATTACCTCATCAATCTGTGAAGCGCTTAGGCCTGCATCACGGAGAGCGATGCGACATGGCTCAATAGTGCGCTGAACAAGGTGGTCGCAGAGCTGCTCAAACTTAGCACGTGTAAGTGTCATTACAAGGTGCTGTGGAATGCCGTTGATTGGCATAATGTATGGCAAGTTAATCTCTGTAGACTGTGAAGATGAGAGCTCAATCTTAGCCTTCTCAGCAGCCTCCTTAAGGCGCTGGAGAGCCATAGCATCCTGACGAAGATCTACACCATGCTCGCTCTTAAAGCTCTCTGCCATAAAGTCGATAAGCACGTGGTCGAAGTCATCACCACCAAGGTGTGTATCACCATTTGTAGACTTAACCTCAAATACACCGTCACCAAGCTCAAGGATTGAGATATCGAAAGTACCACCACCAAGGTCATAAACAGCAATCTTCATATCGCGGTTCATCTTGTCCATACCATATGCAAGTGCTGCAGCAGTTGGCTCGTTTACAATACGGCGAACCTTAAGACCAGCAATCTCACCAGCCTCCTTAGTAGCCTGACGCTGAGAGTCTGAGAAGTATGCAGGAACGGTGATAACAGCCTCAGTAACCTCCTGACCAAGATAGTCCTCAGCAGTCTTCTTCATCTTCTGAAGAATAATAGCCGAAATCTCCTGTGGAGTGTACTGACGACCGTCAATATCTACACGCGCAGTGTCATTAGCACCGCGAACAACAGAGTATGGAGAACGAGCAATGTCTGAAGATACATTGTCAAACTTCTCACCCATGTAACGCTTGATAGAGAATACTGTACGCTTTGGGTTGGTAATAGCCTGACGCTTTGCAGGATCACCTACCTTACGCTCACCACCATCTGTAAATGCAACAATAGAAGGGGTCGTACGATGACCCTCAGAGTTAGGAATAACAACAGGCTCAGCACCCTCCATTACAGCAACACAAGAGTTGGTTGTTCCTAAGTCAATACCAATAATCTTTCCCATAATTGTAAACTTTTTATTTATTATTTGTTAATCTTTTTCATTTGCGTTTGGCATATTACTGAACAAACCTCTTGCCAAAACGCATTTCCTGCCAAAAAAGAGCGTGCCACGCCATAAATGGCAGTAGCACGACAAAAAAATATGACAAAATGGCAGACCAACCGCCACATACCAAAAAAATAAGCGCCAGATACTCTCGGGCGCAAGGGTTAAAGCTAATAGCCATTTTGGCGTCAAAAGGTAGTAGTTGTAAGGCACACAAGAAGCCGAGCGCGCAGCATACTAAAGCGTATGTGAGCAGCTCGGCTATTGAAGTGTAACGCAGCAAATGCTACCTTTTCAAGGCAAAATATTTTGTCGTCAAAGTGAGCCAGATACGGTGCATCGTGCAAAAAAAGCAGTGGCGGATAGCACTAAAACGTACAGCCGCCACTGATGTTTAAGGGATGTGCCGTAGGTGGCACACTCTGACGATAAAATTACTTGATGTTGTACTTAGAAAGAATCTCTACAACCTTAGGCTGGATAGCATCTGCCCAACGCTTGTAGCCCCAAGAGCATGGGTGGATACCATCGGCAGAGGTGAGGCCATCGGTACCTGTCTGGTTTGGAGTGTCGATGAAGTATACGTCAGCGTACTCAGCGCAAATCTCCTTCATAAGATTATCTACATACTCCATACGGGTCTGCTCCTTCTTCTCGGCAGCTGTGTCAAAGAGACGACCGTCGCGGTAGATAGTGCGAAGGAAGATAACTGGAGCCTTAGGGTTACGCTTACGAATCTCGTTAAGGAATGGACGGATACGCTCGCCAATCTGAGCAACAGATGGGTTAGAGAATGCGTCGCAGATATATGCGTCAGCCTTTGTACCACCAAGAATCTCACCCATAACACGCTGCAGCTTACTGTTACCGCTCATACCGAAGCTATTGAGGTTAAGACCTGTCTGGCGCATAAGGAATGCAGGGTAGGTCATACCAGCACAAGTAGCACCTGAACCGTGAGTAAATGATGAACCAAAGATAGCAATATCGTGACGGAATGGGTTCTTCATAGCCTTAATCTTCACATTCTCAGGAACACCAATCTCAAGCTTTGTAAGCTCCGCAAAGAGAGGCAAGTAGAGGATACAGCGGTGAGTTGAGCCGTCCATATTTTTAATAACACACAGAGGCTTCTCAAGCTTAGCATTACCCTTGCTATCATGGCCGTCGGCATTAACCTTAGAAGCTGCCCACTTCCACTCATTCTCATGCTCAATAAAGAGGTTAAAACCAACACCTGCAGTAGCTGGCATAGCACGGTTGTGGCCACGATAGCCATAAGATGCGCGTACCCAGATCTCCTTTGCATCGGTCTCAAAAAGAATTGCCTGACCTGCGCAAGTTTTGAGCAGATTAGCCTCTGTCTTATTGAGCTCTGGGTAGTCATTTACCTCAACACGGTTGTAAGGATTCTTGGTCTTGCACATCTTTCCAATATGATTTAGCTTCTGCGCATCAACCCACTTAAGTTCAACCTTCTGAGCCATTGCAGCACCTAGTGAGAGGCTCAGAGCTACGACGAATAAAAATAGTTTTTTCATTTTGATATGTTTTTAGGTTTATTTTACACAAAAGAGCCCAAGCAATAACTGCCGGGCTCAAAATCTACTATTTACGAGAACTATTTCTCCTCATTGAGAATGCGCATAGCGGCGTCAAGAATAGCAGTATCATCCAGCGTAACAACGCCACCGTCCGGTCCCTGCTCAAAGTGAACACCAACACCTGTCTTAGCATCAAAGTGCTTGCCACCGAAGTAGTTACGAACTGACTCTACATCAATACCGAGTTCATCTGCAATACGCTGGGAGCTACCGCTTGGGAGACGATCCTTGATGCGGCGCAATTCATTAAATGTGATAATCATAATCGTTAAGTTTTAGTGTTATTTCTGTTAAATGTTATTTTCGCACTACTAATTTACAACATTTTCCCGAAATAGCAAAATTTCAGAGATTTTTTTTGAAATTTTTTATGATTTTTATGATTATCGCATATCTATAACCTCATATTCAGCATACTTTGCAGCATTGAAACGCGGCAGTGGAGCGTTAGTGGCATGTATAGCGGTAAAGGTTATTGTTAGCTCCGCCCCAGAATCAGAGTAGACAATCTTCTTAGGCAGTGCTCCTATACTATCTGCCACCACGATTATCCTCTCTCCGCCACTCTTTGGAGTTAATTGTATTGCTGATAGCCCATCTACATCTGTTTGCGTCAGGCTATACTGCTCTTTGAGCACCTCAAAACCCTTGGCGGGATTGCTGAGTATATCACTTCCCAGATTGGCAGCGCTATCAATGGTCACCTCCCGAGTGGAGCTATTAACCTCATGTTTTACACCTTGAGAGACAAAAATCTCCACGCCCTCCATCGCGGCATAGAAATCGTCGCCATCTACGATGTACGACCCAGCCATTTTATAGCCATCAAGTTCAACAGTAAACTTTGCCTTATATACACCTAACTGAGCAAGATTCTTCTCAAATGTATCGAGCAGCGACTGCGCAGACAGAGCATACCACGAGGCTATTATTATAAATAAGGTAAGCGCGACTCTTCTCATATAACTCCAAGCTCTTGCAATCTTGCCTCCAAAGCATACGGATCTGTAATCTTCACATCGCGCGACTTTGCACCCGGCACCTGAGGGCCGACAATACCTGCACGCTCAAGCTGCAACATTATTCGACCTGCACGCACAAAACCGACCTCATAGGTGCGCTGAATATATGATGTCGAGAAGTTTTCGCCACCACCAACAGCATCGCGAGCAATGTCTGCAAAGAGTGCATCATACTTTATAGCTGCACCGCTCTCACTACCCATGCCACTATCTGCACCGCCGCTAACAGCCGTAGATGCACCACCACTCTCCTCATAATCAGGCAGAGAGTATGGCATGCCTGTTGGCGAAGGCTGTGAGGCGATATAGTCCACAAGTCGTTTAACCTCAGGAGTATCCACAAAGGCGCACTGCAGACGGGTAAGAGCACATGGCTCAGAGAAGAGCATATCTCCACGACCGATAAGCGCTTGCGCACCAGGTTGGTCGATAATTGTTGCCGAATCTACGCGTGACGAAACACGGAAGGCTATACGAGCAGGGAAATTGGTCTTAATTCGTCCTGTCAGGATATCTACAGAAGGGCGCTGTGTTGCAAGAATTAGGTGAATACCTGCAGCACGAGCCTTCTGTGCAAGGCGCATAACTGGCTGCTCAACAAGCTTTGACTGAGTAACAAGGTCTGCATACTCGTCAATAACCACAACGATATATGGCATAATCTCATGCGACTCAATCTTACACTTGCGCACTAACTCATTATATTCCATAATGTTACGAGTACCAACAAGGCGACACTTTTTAAGTCGTTCCTCCATCTCTGCACAGAGTGAGTAGAGGGTATAGACAGCCTTCTGAGCATCGATTACAATATTCTCCTCCTCACTCTCCATACGCGCAAGGAAGTGGCTACCAAGCCCCTCATAGAGCGAAAACTCTACCTGCTTAGGGTCAATAAGCACCAGTTTGAGTTGTGAAGGGTCCTTACGATAGAGCAGAGAGGTCAAAATAACATTCAGTCCTACAGACTTACCCGTACCGGTTGCTCCCGCAACAAGCAGGTGCGGCATCTTGGCAAGGTCAAAGACTATACACTCATTCTGAATATTACGACCAATAACCACTGGCAGCTCTCCCTTAAAATTGAGGAAACGCTCTGTGCGCAACGCTGCACGCATAGATACTATGGCAGGATTACGATTTGGCACCTCAATACCCACTGTTCCACTCTCTGGAATAGGGGCAATGCGCACGCTGCTCGCCTTAAGCGCCTGAGCAATCTCTTTAGATAGACCCTCAATTCTCGCCACTTTAACTCCACGGTCAAGCTCCACCTCATAGAGGGTCACCGTCGGGCCAGTTGTAGCCTTAACACCCACAATCGGAATCTTAAAGTCGGCAAGTACCTGCTCAATGTTACGTGTATTCTCCTCAATCTCGTCATTGCTAACCTCAGACGTACTCTCTCGCTCGTCTAAAAGCTCAACAGATGGGAAGCTATAGTGCAGCGTACGGTCCGGATTAAATGGCAGATGCTTATCTGCATCCCTATCTGACACTTCCTTGTCGCCCTCTGGGTCAATAACCTCAACAACCAACGGCTCATCTTCGTCGCCATCTGGCTCAGGAATTGGCTCAGGCTCTGGGACCGGTTCAATCTCCGGTGTTGGTTCCGGCTCCGGAGTTGGCTCTGGTTCTGGCGCAGGAGTTGGTTCCGGCTCCGGAGTTGGCTCTGGTTCTGGCGCAGGAGTTGGTACAACATCCTCGCCCTCGTCGGCAGAGTCATGGCGTTTAACCTTATCAACAAGGCCTTTGCCTTTATTAGCAATACCGTTTCCAAGGCTACTAAAGAGTTCTATAACGCGCACATTGATAAATACGGCTGTAAGAATCCAGCTAAGGATAAGCAGCACAGTAATACCCGCCTTACCGATTGCTGGCATGAGTATATCTTGGGTAATAGTAATACCAAAAGCGCCACCCCAGCCACTTGTAAACATATCGCCATCAGTCTTAAAGATAGCGCCGAGGCTAAGCGAGCCAAGGATAACTATCAGCGCAAAAGATATTAGTGTATGGTCATAGAGTTTCACCCTCTTCATAAAGATTTTGAAGGCGAAAATAATCATCATCACTGGTATAAGTACTCCAAACAGACCAAAGCTATCACTAATAAGCAATGAAGATATCCACTCCCCACTTGCGCCCGAAGAGCTACCATCCATAGCCCCCTTTTGCCAAGTAAAGAGATAGGCACACAGAGTCCAGAGCGTATAAACGCCAAAGGCGAGCAAAATAAAGCCCACCACCCAGCGTGCTGTGCGGAGTCTATCCTCGTTAGCGCTACTACCACCTTTAGTTATCGGTTTGCTCGTCGTCTTCGGCTTCCTCTTCACCAATACATCCATAAGCTCTATATATCATTCTGTCAAAATAATCATCATCTCCCAAGGTCATAAACTCATAGAGAGGCTCGCTGCCCTGTTCTGCCCTCAAGTCATACTCATCAAGCAGTTGCGCCACCCTGCGGCATACTGCTCGACCGGAGTCTATAACCTCAACATCTCTATCCCCTATTACACGCTCCATCGTAGGTCGTAAAAATGGATAGTGAGTACATCCCAGTACAATTTTATCCGCCCCCTTCTCAATCAGTGGCTCAATAACACTCCTTACAGCCGTTTCAGCCTCTGCACTATACTCCTCACCACGCTCAACAATCTCCACAAAGCCCTCGCCTACAGCCTTAAGGATATTTACCGAATCGGCAAATTGTGCTGAGGTGTGTAGAAACAGCTCCCCCTCAAGTGCACGCGCTGTAGCAAGGACAGCGATAGTTCCACTCTTGGTTGTCAGTGCAGCAGGTTTAACCGCCGGCTCAAGGCCAACAAATGGAGTGTCGGGATAACATTGTCGCAAGTACTCTATAGCTACTGCCGTAGCGGTATTGCAGGCAATAACTATCATCTTACACCCCTCATCGAGCAATCGAGCTACCGACTCAATTGTAAATTGCAAAATTTCATCGTGACTCCTATCACCATAAGGACATCGAGCACCATCGCCAAAAAATATCAGCGACTCATCGGGCAGAGCCTCGGCAATCTCTTGCCAAACGCTCAAACCACCCATTCCACTGTCAAAAATTCCTATCGGGGCGTTATTCATAGTCTGAATATTAATAAGTTCTATTCAACTCCTCACGTGGAGTAAGCATCAGCTTATTTGTCAGCTCGCACTCTGAGTAGTCAAAGCTCTCGGTAAAGCGAGTCTGCTCATAAACATTACCATTAGTATCCTGAGCAACAACCTTAATCTCTTTTGCATCAGGATTCTTCAGCTTCAGGCGGTACATATGGTTACAACCTGTCAAATAGCCCTTACGGCCACCGCCATTCCACTTGCTCTTGCTATCTATAACCTTGCCATAGCTTCTGCCGACAACACCGATATGATAACCTACAGCATACCAGTCACGACTTGAGTCTACCTCTGGAACGCTATCCTTAGTAGTAGGTATGCGCTCCATCTGACCTGTCAATACGCCATCCTCATAGAGGTAAACCTTCCACTTTGGATCTGCATTAAAGACATTGGCAAGGACTGTATCGTGGGTATATGGATACTTAAACTTCTCAAACTCTCCACCAAACTCAGCATCACCGCGATACATACGAATCTGATATGATATATCATGGCCTGTACCCTTATACCACCAATTCTTGATATGCGCACCGTCAACATCGTAGATAGCATAGCCATTAGGTGTACCATCACCATTCAGACAGCTCCACCAGAAAGCACCACTTGCAGCACCGTGTACGTGCTCAAAGACTCCGAGCTTATTTACAGAGTGGTTCATAAAGTGGGTGTGACCAATCATAATATGCGCCTCCTTGAACTGCGCGATAAGTTTGCGCACAGCGTCCACATTCTTTCTCATACGATTGTACAGACCGATATGTAGACAGAGGATAACCATCTTATCCTTTGGCACCGCTGCAAGGTCCTGACGAAGCCACTCGAGCTGCTCGTCGGTAAAGCAAGGATTGCCATACTCCTTGTGATAACGGAACTTATTTGGATTATCATCAGCGATATAGTCCTTCATCGACACAATGTGTACATCGCCACGATTCCAAGAGTAGTTTACTGGGCCAAATACCTTCTCAAAGGCACGCTGATAGGCGAGGTTGTAGGTGCTTGTACCCTTATCTAACTTCACTGGAGGCTCGGTAAAGTCGTGATTACCAATAGTCTGGAAAAAGAGTAGATGAGAGTTATCATAACTCATAGCCTTACGCATTGGCTCCATAAACTTATTGGTCTTATGCTTACCCTCTGTATAGACCACATCACCCAATGTAACGCCATAGCAAGGCAAGGTCTGCTTGTCTACATACTCGCGGATATCAGGCACTGTCTCACGCTCAAAACGCTTAACATGAAACTCACACTGCGCCTGTGGATCTGCAACCATAAGCAGACGGAACGCCTTCTCCTCTGTTGGATTGGCTGTAAGTGTAAAGTCGTACTTCTTAACCTTCTTATCCAATCGCTTGTAAAAGTCCGGATGTCCATCTTTTACATTGACTTTATAAGCAGATGGAATAGAGTAGAATACATGCACAGCATCTGACGATGTTGTCATCTTATATCTACCCTTAGCATCTGTAGTAACGCAGCTAAAGCCATCACTTACAGTCACGCCAGCAATGCCTTTTCCATTGCCATCACGAAGCGTACCGGAAATCTTCATTTGCGCCGAAACTGTCAGTGAGAATACCGCTGCGGCAAGAATAAGCAAAAATCTTTTCATAATCTATCGTTTTAGGTTCATAATCTTCTCAAGTATAGCATCAATAACCTCATTATCAGCCATTTGGTCACAATCCAGCACCACATCTGCCTGCAAATATACAGGCTCTCGTTCAGCCATGTGGGTGGTCATAAACTCAAGCAACTGCTCGTCATTCAGGCCTCGGAACTTTGGTCGTTTTTGTCTACCATAGGGTGAAAGACGGGAGAGAATATTCTGTGGTGAGCGACGCAGATATACCGACAATCCTAACTGGGATATTCGCTCCATATTATCCCCCCAAATCGGCAAACCTCCGCCTGTAGAGATAATAACGTTCTCCATAGTGGCAGTACTCTCAAGAACTTTACGCTCAGCCTTACGAAAATACTCCTCTCCTTGGTATGTTATAACATCAGCAACCGTTGCCCCCTCATACTGCTCTACCATTGTGTCGGTATCCACAAAGCGCAAGTGTGCAAAGCGGGAGATTTTACGTCCCACAGTACTCTTGCCGCAACCCATATATCCGATTAAGTAGACCCTCATAATTTGGCTATTGGCTATGAAAACAGATCTAACTGCGATGCACTATACTCCTCCTCTTCAGTCATAAGGACCACAGACTCAGCAGCCTCATCAATGCCATCGTCACCAGCCTCTACTGTCTCCAACTCCTCTGGCTCTACAATCTCCTCGTCTAACTCTTCAGGCTCCTCAGGCTCTATAAAGGTCAGGGTATCAACATCATAGGTTGTTAGTCGCTTACCCTTAGCCTTGCGGCTCTTAACGCCTACAAACTCATCTACAGCAATCTCGTCAGCTGGTCTAGTTGCGTTATTTCCCTTGTATGTTATACGCAAGGTTGCACCATTTCGTGAACAGATTGCCACAAAGTCGGCATTACCCTCCTCGTCAAGGAACGGCAACAAGCGATCTGTCATGTCAAGCTGGAAGCGCTTCATATAGTAGTACCCCTGCTCGCGGTCAAAGTAGCATAAGTTGTAAATGCGTGCAGAGTTATACTTCTCGACCATAATTGTATCATCAGGGAAGTGCTGCGCTGTGTCAAAGCCAGTGATATAGTACTGATGTTTCGCTGTCCAGACAACAATCTTATCATCGCCCTTGAACATACCCAATGAGCGACCTCTACCCTCACTATTGAGTTTACGAATATCCTCATCCCAGAATATCTCCTGAGCGCTGAGTGTCGACGTACCCTTCTTCTTGATAGTTATCTTATGAATCGCATATCTCGAGAAGAGGTTACCCTGACTCTGACGACCCTTAATAGCGAGAGTCGCAAAGTCGAGGTCGACAATTACCTTCTTGAGTCGTGGGCGTGGCTTGAAGTATATCTTCAGCACCTCTGCCTCGCCATTAGGGTTTACAGAGAGGTGGAGAATCTCACTCTTAGGTGTTCCCTTAGTAAGGTTATACTCCTTATCACGCGTAATACCCTTGATTGCGCAACGCTTCATAAGTATAGGACCATTCTTACCGCCATCACGATAGAGAACGTTGTATATCGTACGTTCATCGTTGCGCCTAAAGACTCCTATGTATAATATATCCTTGTCAAAGAAGCTCTTGTCATCAATCTTCTTGATAACATAGCGGCCATCACGAAGAATCACAATCACATCGTCAATATCTGAGCAGTCGCATACATACTCTGCATCCTTCATACCCTTTCCAATACCGAAGAAACCCTCCTTGCGGTCTACATATAGTTTAGCATTGGAAACGGCAACCTTTGTAGAGTCAATAACGTCAAAGCTACGAATCTCAGAGAGTCGCTCGCGCCCCTTACCATACTTCTCGCGAATATGCTCAAAGTATGCGATTGTATACTCTACAAGGTGCGCAAGGTCGTGCTTAACGCCTGCAATCTCCTCATCTATGCGCTTAATCTCATTATCTGCCTTCTCCATATTGAAGCGAGAGATGCGAATAAATGGCAGACCTACAAGGTGCTCAATGTCATCATTATCAATCTCTCGGCGCAACAACTTAGCAAATGGCTCCAGAGCCTTTGCCACAGCAGCATGAGCCTCCTCAACAGAGCGCTTACCCTCAAGGACTTGGTAGACCTTGTTCTCAATAAAGATACGCTCAAGGGATATTTTATGCCACTGGTCGTTCAGCTCACCCAGACGAATCTCAAGTTCCTGACGCAGCAAATCCTTTGTATGCTCAGTAGAGTGACGAAGTATCTCGCTAACACCCATAAACTCTGGGTGTTTGTCCTTAATAACACATGAGTTTGGAGAGATAGATATTTCACACAGTGTAAAGGCATAAAGTGCATCAATAGTCTTATCACACGACTCTCCAGAGGCTACATGAACAACAATCTCTGCATTTGACGCAGTATTGTCATCAAAGTTCTTAATCTTAATCTTGCCCTTCTCCTGAGCTTTAGTAATAGACTCCTTAAGCGTCTCTGTTGTAATTGAGAACGGAATTTCAGAGATTACAAGTGTGCTCTTATCAATCTTTGAAATCTTAGCTCTCACCTTTACCGCGCCGCCACGCAATCCGTCATTATATCGTGACACATCTATCATACCACCCGTAGGGAAGTCTGGATAGAGGACAAACGGCTCACCCTTAAGGTGGGCAATAGCACCAGCAATAAGTTCGTTGAAGTTGTGCGGCAGAATCTTTGAAGCCAGTCCCACTGCAATACCCTCAGTTCCCTGAGCAAGCAGTAGCGGGAACTTCACCGGCAGTGCCACCGGCTCCTCCTTTCTACCATCGTACGAGAGCATCCACTCGGTAGTCTTACGATTAAAGACCACCTCAAGAGCAAACTTCGATAGTCGTGCCTCTATATATCGTGGTGCCGCAGCCGGGTCACCTGTAAGGATATTTCCCCAGTTTCCCTGACAATCAATAAGCAGCTCCTTCTGACCCATCTGCACAAGTGCCGCACCGATACTCGCATCACCATGAGGGTGATACTGCATGGTCTGACCGACGATATTTGCCACCTTGTTGTAACGGCCATCATCCACCACCTTCATAGCGTGGAGAATTCGTCGCTGTACGGGTTTTAGTCCATCGTCAATATGCGGCACTGCGCGCTCCAGAATTACATAGGAGGCGTAGTCCAAAAACCAATTCTTAAACATTCCCGTCAGACGGCTCACACTCTGCTCCGCCATCAGTCGGTCATACTTTCCCGAGCTACTCTCGTCCGCCACGGGCATATCATCCATCAAATCTATCTCTTCTGACATAATCTCTCTGTTTCTTCTCTGTTACTCAAGTTCCTGGTCATCGCTACCAATCTGCAGATGAGACTCAATAAGATCCTCCTCTACGCGCAGATTATCCATAATAAAGTGCTGGCGGTCAAAGGTATTTGTACCCATGTAGAAGGCAAGCAGGTCGCTCACAGGGTCATCCTTTGTAAGGCGCACACGGTCAAGGCGTATCTGGTCGCCGATAAAGCCGGCAAACTCATCTGGCGAGATCTCACCCAAACCTTTGAATCGTGTAATCTCAGCCTTAGCACCACACTTCTCTATAGCATCCAATCGTTCCTGCTCCGAGTAGCAGTAGAAGGTCTGCTTTTTATTTCTTACACGGAACAGCGGCGTCTGCATAATAAAGAGGTGACCGTTACGAATAAGGTCAGGGAAGTACTGCAAGAAGAATGTCAAAAGCAACATTCGGATGTGCATACCATCCACATCGGCATCGGTTGCGATAACCACCTTCTCATAGCGCAAATTCTCCACATCCTCGTCAATGTTCAGAGCATTATGCAAGAACTTAAACTCATCATTAGCATAAGCCTGAGCCTTCTTCTTTCCATATGTATTGAGTGGCTTACCTCGTAGTGAAAATACGGCTTGAGTCAGTGCATTGCGCGACTTGGTAATAGAACCCGAAGCCGAATTACCCTCGGTAATGAATATCATTGTCTGGCTTGCCAACTCGCTCTTATCTCCACGGTGAATTTTACAGTCACGCAAGTTCTTATTATTGAGCAACAGACGACGATTTGCCTCGCGGCTCTTCTTCTGAACACCAGCCATTGCCTTGCGCTCCTTCTCGCTCTCTACAATCTTACGTTGGATTGCCTGCGCAACCTCTGGATTACGGTGCAAATAGTTATCAAGCTCTACGGCAAGGAACTCGCCAATAAACTGACGCATAGAGATGCCCTCAACGGCATCCTTGCTTCCCAGTTTTGACTTCACCTGATTCTCAAAGACTGCATTAGAAACGCGCACCGATACGGCAGCAACGATAGATGTACGAATATCAGCTGGGTCATAATCCTTGCGATAGAAATCCTTGAGGGTCTTTACAACCATCTCTCGGAATGCCGCCTGATGCGTTCCACCATGCCAAGTGTTCTGACTATTGGCAAAAGTGTAGTATGTCTCTCCATAACCAGTTGAGTGGGTCATGGCAATCTCTATATTCTTTGCAGACAAGTGAATCGGAGGGTAGAGCATAGTCTGATTCTCCATACTGTCGTTCACAAGGTCGAGCAAGCCATTCTTAGACGAGTACTGCACTCCGTTAAATACGAGCGTCAGACCAACATTGAGGTAGGCGTAGTTATGCACCATCTGCTCAATATACTCAAGGTTGAACTCGTAGTTAGGGAATATCTCCGGATCTGGCTCAAAACTTACAAAAGTACCATTCTTCTCCTTTACCCCACTCTCGCGATTATCCGACTGCATAAGGCCCTGACAGAAGACCACCTCACGAGCCTCACCATCACGCACTGAGCGAACAATAAACTCCTTAGAGAGGTAGTTCACCGCCTTGACACCCACACCATTAAGACCCACAGTCTTATCAAATGCCGAATCCTCGCCCTGATTATACTTTGCGCCCGTATTTATCTGCGACACAACACTATCAAGTGAGTTTAGCGGAATACCACGACCATAGTCACGCACTGTTACGCGCTTACCCTCAAGAGTAATCTCTATACTCTTGCCGTAGCCCATTATAAACTCATCAATACCGTTGTCTATCACCTCCTTGACCAATACATAGAGGGCATCTTCACGCTCCGAGCCATCGCCTGGAGTGCCGACATACATACCTGTTCGTCGTCTTACGTGCTCACGAGGGGTGAGCTGTTGTATGGCATCATCGCCATAGCTATTTACCTTTTGCACTTGAGCCATATATTACTTTCTAATTTTCTCGTACTCTTCACACATCATTGTTCGGGTCATATCAATAAGCTCTGCAGTCTCCAGACTCTGAACTGTTTCCACGCTGATTGGAGGCAAAACACTTACAGAAAGGCGATTGCGCCAATTGACCATAAAGTTTTTCTTTAGCACATCGCGTGTACCGTGCATTACAACCGGCAAAATCTCTACATTAGCCTCCTTTGCAAGGGCAAAGGCCCCCTGCTTGAAACGACCAATCTCGCCACTCTTTGAGCGTGTACCCTCAGGGAACATCGCAATAGAGGCACCACGACCAATCCACATCTTACCCAACTCAGTCACCTTGCGCATAGAGTCTGCACCCTTACTGCGGTCAATTGCAATATCTCCATGAATAGAGAGCAGCTGCCCAATGTAAGGAATGCGGAACACCTCTCGCTTGCTGACCCAGCGGAAGTTGAGCGGCAGGAAGTAGAGTGCTACAATATCGGCCATAGAGTTGTGATTGATAGCAATCACATAACTCTTGCTCTTATCAATATTCTCCAGCCCCTTGATATTGCGTCGCCATGTTAGCGGCACATACCAAAAACACATACAGATAGCCCTTGACAACTCATGCACAACACGGCGAGGCTTGTCAAATGGGTAGCATACAATCAGGGCGAGAACTGACAGAATAAAAAATATGGTCAGTTCAATGATTACAAAGATGTAAAAAATGAGCGATAACATAATCAATAACGTAGTTTTCTCCAATGTAGTTATATCTGTGCAAAGATAGAATTTTTTGCGGGTTTTATGAAAAATTTGTCAAAAATTTTATCAACAATCCTAATTTTCACTATCTTTGTGGCATGAAACTAAAAGAAGGATACAAGATTAGAGAGATTGCTGGTGAGCATGTTATCATCAAGCAGGGTCGCTTCGGTGCCGACTTAACCCGCGTAATAGCCCTCAATGCAACCTCAGTACTACTTTGGGAGCAGCTTCAGGGTCGTGAGTTTGAGGTTGAGGATGTGGCGAAGGTCCTCACTGACAACTACGAGGTTAGCGAGGATGTTGCCGCTGCAGATGCTACCGCATGGGTCAGAAAGCTCCAGGAGTGCGAATTAGTTGAGTAAATGGGAGTTAAAAGAGTTATATCATCGTTGCTTCTTGCTGTATACATTATGGCAAGCTGTGGTGCTATGCTCTCCGTTATTCTCTGCCACTGCACCCGCAGCACCCACTTTCAGACTCACCACTCGTGCCACTGCTGTAGCCATTGCCACTCAAATGGCGAGGGTATTAAGCTGCCTTCAAATTGCGGCTGCACACACGACCACTCTACAGAGATCGATCTATACGACTACGAAAAGATATTTATTGCCGACCTCGCACCTTATGTTTGCGCTGTTTTCAGAGATATGCAAACAGAGGTGGCTTTCTCATTGGAAGGCGAGAAGCTAAAGTATCTTGACAAGCGAAAAATACCGCTACCAGAGTCCGAATTTGTTGCTCTTACCGGGCTAAGAGCTCCTCCCGTTATTGCATAAACTTCACAGCGAAACAATTTCGCTAATTTGTTTATGTTCAATAACTTAAATATCATGAAAAAATATATCATTTTTGCATTTTCTGTTCTTTGTGCAGCAAATATCTCTGCACAGGACATCACTGGTCGCGTAATGGACGCAGCAGGTAATGCACTTCCGGGTGCATCTGTATACTGGGCAGAGACAAACATCGGCGAGGCTGCCGATATGAATGGCTACTTCCGCGTACATCGCGTCAAGGAGCATAACCGCCTTGTTGGCTCATTTTTAGGTTATACCAACGACACTGTCACTGTCGATAAAAACACCACTGAGGTATTTTTCAACCTTGTTGAGGGTGTTGCCGTTGAGAGTGTAGTCGTTGAGGGTAATCTGCGTGGAAATTACATCAGCCACGATGGCATTTTGAAAAACGAGAATATCTCTTTTGCCGGTCTATGTAAGATGGCGTGCTGTAACCTTGCCGAGAGCTTTGAGAACTCAGCCTCTGTTACTGTCGGTTACTCAGATGCTATCTCAGGTGCGCGACAGATTAAGATGCTCGGTCTTGCGGGCACATACACACAGATTCTTGACGAGAATCGCGCCATTATGCGCGGATTGAGCGCCCCATATGGTCTTGGATATACTCCAGGCATGTGGCTCAACTCTATCCAGGTCTCAAAGGGCGTGGCATCCGTTACTGCTGGACATGAGGCTGTTACGGGTCAAATTAACCTTGAGCACCGCAAGCCTACAGACGAGGAGCGACTCTTTGTAAACCTATACTTTGACGCGGAGCTTAAGCCGGAGGTGAACCTCTCAACTGCTCTACCGGTAACAAAAGACAAGAAGCTGACAACAGTAATCCTTGCTCACGCATCGGCAGATACCAAGAGCTACGACCATAATGGTGACGGCTACCGTGACCTACCATTTGCTCGCCAGATAAACGTTGCTAACCGCTGGCTCTATCAGGGTGACAACGGCATTCAAGTTCGCTGGGGTGCTAAATATGTGAACGACCACCGCGTGGGCGGTCAGATGGATTTCAAGGAGTCTATGAAGCAGACCAAGGATGGCAAGATGTGGTATGACTGGTGGCGCGAGCAGAATGTTTACGGCTCCGTTGTAGCTAATCAGGAGGCAAATGCCTACTTCAAGATGGGTAAGCCAGTAGGCGCCGGTGTCTTTGACAAGGAGGAGAACGAGGAGATGCGCTCCAACTTCGCCATGGTTGTAGATTACGATTTCTTTAAGGAGAATGCCTTCTTTGGCGCAGATAAGGGCTATTTAGGCGGTCAGCATATGGTAAACATGAACCTTATGTACACCCACTACTTCACATACAACTCATCGCTTGCCACAGGACTTTCAGCCTCTTCACGCTGGGTCGCTGAGGCTCTTACAGACCGCACATGGGGTCGTGAAGGCGTATGGGGAGATATTAATCAGAGTAACGTTCTGCGCAACTTTGACCGCAACGAGAGCGAGGTGGGCGCCTACGCAGAGTATACCTATAACATCAAGGAGAAGTTCTCCGTTGTTGTTGGTGCTCGCTACGACTACAATGCCTACTTCCGCAAGCACCTCTTTACCCCTCGCGGACACATCAAGTGGAACATCACCCCTACAACCGTTCTGCGCGCCTCTGCCGGTATGGGTTACCGCCCTACTGACATTGTCACAGACAACATCGGCATTATGGCAACTGGTCGTCGCATTGTGTTTGACCAACCTTTCGATCGCACCTTTGACCGCATGGAGAAGGCCCTTACCGCTGGTGGTTCATTCGCACAGACATTCTCTACCGTAGACTATCAGGATATGACTATCAGCTTCGACTACTTCCGCACTCAGCTCTACCATAGCGTTATCGTAGACCAGGAGCGCGATGCTGAGAATATCTACGTCTACACAACGGATGGCAAGTCATACACAAACACTTATCAGGTAGACCTTAGCTGGACTCCAGCCGAGAGATTGGACATTTTTGCCACATTCCGCTATACAGATAGCAAGTATACCATTACTCGCGCCGATGGAAGCACTCAACTTGTTGAGCGACCACTCGTAAGTCGCTATAAGACATTGCTTAACATCCAATATGCTACCCGTATGCGAAAGTGGACATTCGACGTTACAGCACAGCTCAATGGCAAGAGTCGCATACCTACTCAGACGGGCAATATTGAACAGAGCGAATACTCTCCAGTCTACCCAATGTTCTTCGCTCAAGTTACCCGCAAAATCAAGCAGTGGGATATCTACCTCGGCTGTGAGAACATTGCAGGATACAAGCAGAACAACCCAATTTTGGGCTACGCAACACCATACGATACAACTTTCAACTCCGCTTGCGTTTGGGGTCCACTGATGGGTCGTAAGATATATATTGGCGTACGATTTAACTTGTACTAACAACTAAAATTCAATAAAACTATGAAGAAAATTATCATTCTTGCACTTGCGCTACTAACTGTGGCAGGTGCATCAGCACAGAAGGCAGAGAAGCCTGCAAAACAGATTGTTACCACCGTTTTTATCACTGACATTGACTGTGAGGGTTGTACAAAGAAGATTTACGACAACTTCTACGGCAAGGGTGTTCGTAGCGTTAAGTGCGATGTTGCTACAAAGAGCGTAGCAGTAACATACGACGCTTCAAAGAATACCCCGGAGGGTCTTAAGCCATCGTTCGCAGACCTAAAGGTTAAAGTTGTAAAGCACATGACTCCAGAGGAGTTTGAGCACTACAAGCAGCACCACAGCCACAGTGGTCACAGCCATGGTCACCACGGTCACAAACACTAAAAACTGAACACAAGCAACAAGACACGCCAAAAAAGGCGTGTCTTTTTATTTAATATCTATTTCTCACCCCTCGCCACTTGTCTAAAGACCTTCGGGGTCATGTTGTAGCGCTCGCGGAAGCGGCTGATAAAGTGTGAGGGGTTATGTAGGCAGCAGTAGTTACCAATTTGCTCGACGGTCTGGTCTGTAGAGAGGAGCATCGTATGCGCAATTTGAAGGCGTTGGTTGATAAACCACTTATGTGGCGAGGTGTGGAAGTAGCGACGAAACTCCTTCTTGAACGATGTCGGCGAGCGATGTGTCGCTGCGGCAAGGCTCTCGACCGTACACTCTTTGAGAATATGATCGTATATACACCTCATGAATTTAACTCTATCAATGTCTGCACCCTGGAGTAGTTGATTTTTCAGGCAGCCATCCTCGGAGCAGAGAATATGATAGACCAACTCAATAGTTCGCATTTGGCGAAGATGCTCACCAATTTGGCTATTAGTGCTATTAAAGGTGTTGTTTATGCTACTGAAGAACTCAGACAACGACTTGTTGGGTTTACTGACAACAAAGTTATTACTCTGGCACTTGCGACAATGATGGGTCGTAAAACACTCTAATTGATACTGCTGGATAAGTGTAACAATATGCTTGTGTAACTCTTCGGCGGTAATATAGAAGAGAATCTGCTCAAAAAGTTGATTGTCAGCGCACTCCTCAATATGATGCAGACCCTCATTGAGCAGGAACATATCGCCAGCCTCGGCAATGGTCACTCTATCGTCGTGGTAAATCTTCTTTGTGCCACGCAGTACCATACCGACCACTTTCTGCTTGATATTCAATGTCCTAATACCTACAGAGGTTCTATTTGACACTTTCACCGCCCCAATTGCTTGCACGACCTGCATAATTGTTTGATTTTATCCTTGAAAATATTATTATTGACAAAAGTAACCTTTTCTCGTCACCTTTGCAACTTTTTAACCCTCAACCTCACAATTGTGACCGAATAGAGTATTTTTGGGAGGGAGGGAGCTACAAGAGACTACTGAGTACGGGATAATTTGGCGGCAGAATGTGTCATATGTAACGCTCGCCATAAAAAACAGCGAAGGGCTGTACTTCGTCGTACTGCAAATATGATTTTAGGCGAGAATTTACAAGGCACACAAAAAGCCGAGTGCGCAGCATACTAAAGCGTATGTGAGCAACTCGGCTATTGAAGTGTAACGCAGTAAATACCGCCTGAAATCGGATTTTTACTTGTTGTAAGCCTTCATTACAGAGATAAGGTCAAGCACCTTGTTAGAGTAACCCCACTCGTTGTCATACCAAGAAACAACCTTAACGAAGGTGTCAGTAAGAGCGATACCAGCCTTCTTATCGAAGATAGAAGTGCGTGCGTCGCCGAGGAAGTCTGAAGATACAACGTCCTCCTCAGTGTAACCAAGAACACCTGCGAGCTCACCCTCAGAAGCAGCCTTCATAGCCTCGCAAATCTCAGCGTAAGTAGCTGGCTTAGCAAGGTTTACAGTAAGGTCAACAACTGAAACGTCGAGAGTAGGTACGCGGAATGCCATACCAGTAAGCT
>JAEIGA010003109.1_pt1 | contig 26132 bp, 21 predicted proteins | sample 9270691 | NCBI WGS metagenome assembly JAEIGA01 (sample SAMN17057246, study PRJNA624740) | gut metagenome | biome: biome; isolation source: fecal sample | host: Bos grunniens | place: China: Xizang | collected 2019 | reverse complement strand
CTGTGAAAAAGATCTGCTTTCAATAAACTGTCTAAAGTAGATGGACCCATACCAGCTATGTCCATTCCGGATTTTGAACAAAAATAAATAATATTCTGTCTTAATTGTTCTGGACATTCAGGGTTTATACATCTTAATGCTACTTCATTATCTGTTCTGACGACTCTTGATCCGCAACTAGGACAAAACTCTGGCATTTTGTAAGCTACACTATTAGGAACATGTTGGAATGATTTTATTATCTCAGGAATGATCTCCCCTGCTTTTCTTACTTCTACCGTGTCCCCTATCCTAATATCAAGTCGATCAATATTATCCTGATTGTGAAGGCTTGCTCGTGATATTACTGATCCGGAAATTAAAACGGGTGTAAACACAGCTGTAGGAGTAAGTACTCCAGTTCTGCCAACAGTAACTTCAATATCATTAAGAATTGCTTCTTTTATTTCTGCAGGATATTTAAATGCAATAGCCCATCTTGGTACTTTAACAGTTGATCCCATCTCATCTCTAATCTGAAGATTATCTACTTTGATAACTGCGCCGTCGATATCATAAGAAAGAGAATGTCTTATCTCACCTATTCTGTTAATTTCATCTACTATTTCATCAAAGGTATTACATCTTTTATATGATTCAATCACATTGAATCCAAGATTTTTAAGCCAATTTAAGCTATCAATATGGCTAGAAATACTTGAAGAAGTTCTCTGAACATTGAAAACAAAAATGTCTAAATTTCTTTGTTTTGTTATCGAAGCATCCTTTTGCCTTAATGAGCCGGCAGCGGCATTTCTAGGATTTTTAAAAGGAGCTACCCCGTCTCTCTCTTGCTGTTCGACTAAAGATGCGAATACTTTACGAGGCATGTAGACTTCACCTCGAACTTCTAGAGATGAGATCGTTTGATCAATATTTCTTGGGATGGAAGATATTGTGAGAAGATTCTCTGTAACATCCTCACCTACTGTTCCATTACCTCTAGTAGATCCTCTAATTAATGCTCCGTTCTCATATTCCAAAGAAACAGAGAGTCCATCTATCTTAGGTTCTACAGAAAACACAGTATCAGGATATTCAGCAAGCACTTTATTTACAAAATCATGTACCTCATCAAATGAAAATACATCAGATAAACTTTCCATCTTTATCTGATGAACAACATCACTGAACTTTGTCGAGGCAGCTCCCCCAATATTTACTGTTGGGGATGATTGTCTTTTAAACTGCGGGTATGCAGTTTCCAATTGTTCTAGTTCACGAAGAAGATGATCATACTCCTCATCTTCGATCAAAGGATTATCTTCTTCGTAATACAATCTTGCATTTTCTGCCAAAAAAGATTGAAGGTATTCGATCCTGGAACGGATCTCTTCGATATTGGAAATCATTTAGTAACCTCAATTTTTATAAACAACATTTTCTGTGCCCAAAAGATTTTGAAGAACAGTTTTTAAATATGGTTCTGAAGATGCATATAATGTTTCAGGAACAAGAACGTTCTTTTTAATATCCGAATAATAAAAATGAACAGGAATGGTTCCATGAAAAATCCTTAAAATTGCTGAAACTCTATTAATTACCTTCTCTTCTTCAGAATCAAAACGTAAGTAAAGTTTTACATTATTTCGTTGAATATCTTTGCTATTATGATTCAGCACAGGAACGTTCTGTGTTGATGATAATACCTTTTTTTCATAATCATCAAACGTCATTACATTAGACACAAGGAGTTTTGGTGTATCTTCTTCTTTTGCTGATACCCTGCCTTCAAATACAAGAAGTGAATCTTTCTTGAGAATATTCGAAAATTGCTGCAGTGTTTTAGGAAATACAAACAGCTCCATTAAACCTGTAATATCTTCTGCTTGGACAAAAGCCATCATGTCATTCTTCTTAGTCGATTTGTTTTTAATGGATGTTATTTCGCAGAAAACAAATACAGTTTTATTATCAAATCCTTCAGGGTCAGCTAATATGCTTCTGAAAGAAGTGATATTTAAATTGTTAATTCTATCTTGATACTGATGAAGTGGATGATCAGAAAGATATAATCCAATAGCTTCTTTTTCAAAATGAAGAAGCTCATCTGTGTTCAATTCTTCTGTTTTCTCAAGATCATCATCGTTGTCATATTCATTTGCCGAACCATCATCACCATAGCTTCCAAAACTTAATTGACCATCAATTTCTGTATTTCTAGCTTTTTCGATTCTTTTAGATACAGACTCAATGTTTTGAAGCATGGTTTTTCTAGTGAGATTAAAAGAGTCCATCGCTCCACTTTTAATAATGTTTTCAATTGCACGTCTATTTAACTCATTAGAGTGAGGCATTCTGCTATAAAACTCATTAAACCCTTTAAAATCACCATTTCTTGTTCTTTCATTGACTATACTGTCAACTAGACCTTTTCCGACATTCTTTATTGCTAGCAAGCCATAACGGATAGAACCGTCTTCAACCATAAACGATTGATAACTTTTATTAATGTCAGGCTTTAAAATACCAATGCCAAGTCTCCTGCATTCAGAAATATACTCCAAAAGTTTGTCTGTATTATCTATAATGCTCGTCATCAAAGCAGCCATAAACTCTACGGGATAATGTGCTTTTAAATATGCTGTTTGATATGCAACATCTGCATATACAGCGGCATGAGACTTATTAAAAGCATAAGAAGCAAAAGAGGACATTTCATCAAATATTTTAATTGCCTTTTCTTTGCTGATACCTTTTGTGATACAACCTTGGACAAATTCTTCTCCGCTTTGCTCCATAACTTCTTTTTTCTTTTTTGCCATAGCTCTGCGAACTACATCTGCTTTACCAAGAGAAAATCCGGCAAGATCCCGACATATTTGCATTACTTGTTCCTGATAGATAATTACTCCATTTGTAACATTCAGTATTGGTTCTAATTCAGGAGTAATATATTCAGTCTTATCAGGATTCTTTCTGTTTTTTAAATATACGGGAATAGAATCCATAGGACCAGGGCGATACAGAGATATAATTGCAATCAAATCTTCTAAGCAATTAGGTTGCATATTAATAAGAAGCTGTCTCATTCCAGAAGATTCTAATTGAAACACACCTAAAGTATCTCCAGAAGAGAGCATGCTATAAACTTTTGGATCATCAAAAGAGATATCATTTACAGAGAAAGAAGGATCTGAGCGACGAATAAGCCTTTCAGCATCTGAGATGACGGTCAATGTCCGCAGACCTAAAAAGTCCATTTTGAGAAGGCCAAGTTCCTCTAAAGCAGTCATAGTGAACTGAGTGACTATGTTGCTGTCATTTTTAGCAAGCGGAACGTAATCGCTAACCTCATTATCGGTTATTACTACACCTGCAGCGTGAGTAGAGGCATGACGAGGCATGCCTTCAACCTGCATAGCAAGGTCAAGCAATTTCTTGATTTCGATATCCGAATTATAAGCTTGTAATAACTCCGGATTCTTTTCCAGACTACTTTTAATCGTTATATTTAGCTCAGCGGGTATTTGCTTTGCTACATAATCTATTTTTGCATATGGATATCCTAATACACGACCTACATCTCTGACAGCAAGTCTGGCAGCCATAGTTCCAAAAGTAATTATTTGGGCTACATGATCAGATCCGTACTTCTTAATTACATAATCAATTACCTGCCCCCTTTTTTCATAACAAAAGTCTATATCAAAGTCAGGCATGGTGACTCTTTCAGGATTTAAGAAACGCTCAAAAATAAGATTATATTTAATGGGGTCAAGATCAGTAATACCCATGCAATAAGCTGCAATACTTCCTGCTCCTGAACCTCTTCCTGGCCCAACAGGGATATCGTGTGTTTTTGCGAAATTGACAAAATCCCATACTATTAAATAGTAATTCACATATCCCATTTTTGTAATGACTGACTTTTCATATTCAAGTCTTTCAATTACTTCTTGTGAGGGATCATTACCATAACGTATCTTTAGACCGTTGTCACATAATTCATTAAAAAAAGTAAAATTGTCCTTACCATCAGGAGCAAAAAACGCAGGTAACTTTGTGACACCAAATTCAAAATCAAAATTACATTTATCTGCTATAACGCAGGTATTAGTAATGGCTTCAGGAATATGTGAGAAGAGTTCTGACATTTCCTGTGTGCTTTTTAGATAAAACTCATTTGTCTTAAACTCTAATGGAGAATCGTCTATAGAAGAGTTTGTTTGAATACTGACTAATACTTTATGCATTTCATAGTCATTTTTACTGATATAGTGACAATCATTCGTTGCAGCCATAGGAATATCTAATGAGCGTGCTACACGAATTAAGTCAGGCAGTATTCTAATTTGTTCTTCAATATTATGATTCTGAAGTTCTATATAGAAGTCGTCTCCAAATAAGTTCTTATAATAATTAGCTAATTTTATAGCATTTTCGAAATCATCTGATAATAAGGCTTGTGGTATTTCTCCTGCAAGGCAAGCAGATAAACAGATTAGCCCATCGTGATACTGTTCAAGAAGTTCATGATCTATTCTAGGTTTATTATAAAATCCAGTAATATTTGCTTCGGAGAGCATCTTTATTAGATTTTTATAACCAATATCGTTCTTGCACAATAGTATTAAATGATATGGTGTGCTGTCTATTTTGTGAATCATATCAAACCTAGTACGAGGAGCGACATAAACTTCACAACCGATAATAGGTTTTATGCCTGCTTTTTTTGCAGCTTTATAGAACTCTACACATCCGAACATGACTCCGTGATCTGTAATAGCTACCGCTTTTTGACCAATGGATTTTAGATGATCCATTAGTCTGTCTATTCTGCATGCTCCATCCAACAAGCTATATTCAGTATGAACATGCAAATGTACAAAATCTTCACTACGAATTTCCATTTTCTTCTAAATAGTCACGCATTATTTCTCTTAGTTTTCTCAATCTATGATTTATACCTGATTTAGTTAATCCATTACCTACGATTGATGCTAATTCTGTATATGAACATTCAGGATGTTTGATTCTTATTTTGGCAAGCCTGATCATATCTTCTTTAAGTACAGCTGCTCCCCCATTTTTGAAAAATGTATTTATTAAAGCAATATCATCAGAAGAAGATAATATAACTTTTTCAAGATTAGCGTTCTCACAGTTAACACGTCTAGTGACTGTATTCTTTACGTCTTTGAATACTTTCATCTCCATTAAAGCCATAGAGTTTGAATATGCACCCATGTATGTCAATAAATCTTCAATAGTAGAAGAGTTTTTATAATAAAGAATCGTGCTATAACCGTTTTTAGTGATTTTTGCTCCAAATCCAATTGAATTTAAGATATCAAATAAAGCATATGCTCTTTTGGAATGATGTGTGGAAAACTGTAAGTGATACCCTTTACTTGGATCTGAAACTGTTCCACATCCCAAGAAAGCACCTATAATAAATGCTTTTATAGTTTCGTTGGTAAAAACGATTGAGTCATTTATCTCAAATTCAGATGATGATACAAGTAGATCAAATCTATCTAAGATAAGATTTATAGTATCAAGATTAGTGATTGTTAAGGAATATAATTTGGGACCGGGATATATCTCAATATGTTCTTCAGGAACACCAATGGAAATCATGCAAAAAGCAATGGTTTCAAGTAAAGCAGCGTTTTCAGAAGTGATCAATACCTCGGTCGCATTTACTCCAGATGAAAAAGAGAATAAACCATATACCAAAGCTTCAGCGATACTTTTATCGCTGAAGTCATTTTCTAGTATTTCATTTTTACAGTTACTTGAAAAACTCATTTTAGAAATTCTATCTCAAGCTCTAAATCAAAACCCGTATTATCTTTTACTGTATTTTGTACATAGCTGCAAAGATCAAGTATATCTTTTGTTGTTGCATTATTTTTATTAATAATAAAGCCGGCATGTTTATCACTTACTGCAGCTCCTCCTATCGAGAAACCTTTTAACCCACATTCATCGATAAGCTTAGAAGCATAACTGCCTACTGGTCTCTTAAAAGTACTTCCACAGCTAGGATAATCTAATGGTTGTTTATCTATTCTTCGATTTAATAATTCGTTCATTTTATCGAATATCTGACAATATTCTCCGTCCTGAAGTGAAAAAGTTGCAGATATAACAATCCAATTTTTGTTCTTTTGAAAAATACTGTGGCGATATCCTAACTCTAATTCAGAAACATCTTTTTCATTGACATGACCGTATTCATCGAGATAAGAAACTTTAGAAAGTACATTACATATTTCTGAACCATATGCGCCGGCATTCATGTAAACAGCGCCACCAACAGTACCAGGAATACCGTATGAAAACTCTAATCCACTTAGACTATGATTTAACGCGGCTCTACAGACTTCAGATAAAGATAATCCCGCTCCAGCTGTAATATGATCTTCTTCTATAAATATGTTATTGAATGCTTTTTTTGTTAAAAGCACTACCCCATCATATCCTTCATCATATGCTATTACATTTGATCCGTTTCCTAAAACAAAATAAGGAATGCAATTATTTAAAATTGTTTTATAGGTGGTAATAAATGAATCTTCGTTTTGAGGAATTAAAACTGTACCTAAACCGCCAGTTCTGAATCCGGTATATCTGGATAGAGGCTCACCTTCTAGGATGATCAGATCAGATATAGAATCAAATTGTTTTACATATTGTTTCATAATTACTTTATCATTCCTAAGTTATCTAATAATTCCTGTTCAGCGTCGTAGCCTAATTTAATATTTCTAAAGTTCATAGCAGCTACTTCAAGGATTACAGCTAGATTTCGTCCCGGCCTGACAGGAATAGTTAGTTTGGGAATATCCAATCCCAAAATATTCATGGTCTCTGTTCCCATGCCAATTTTGGAATAGCTTTTTTGCGGATCCCATTCTTCGAGAAAAACAATAAGTTCTACACGTTCAGTAATATTGATTGAACCAACGCCGAATAATTGTTTTACATTTACGATACCTATTCCTCTTAATTCAGAGAAATATCTGATATTATCCGGAGACTTTCCAACAATAGTTTTGTCTGATACTCTTCTTAATTCTACTGAATCATCAGCTATTAACCTATGACCTCTTTTGATCAATTCTATAGCTGTCTCACTCTTTCCGACTCCGCTTTCGCCGAGAATTAGTATTCCCTCTCCATATATTTCAACCAGCTCGCCATGCATTAGTGTTCTTGGCGCTAATTCTACGTTCAAATATGAAATAGCAGCGGACATAAAATCAGAAGTGCTGTCTTTAGCATGAAGAAGAGGAACACTGTACTTTGCAGAGAGGTCAAGCATCTCCTGGAATATCTCTAGGTTCCTTGCTACAACTACAAGCACAGGACATTCCTTATAGAAACGTTCTAAGTGCTCATAGCGGGTAGCTGAATCAAGCTGCTGCAAATATGTATATTCCATTAATCCAATTATCTGAATACGTCTAGGATCAAAATGTTCTTTAAATCCCAGCAGCATCATTCCGGGTCTGCTGACATCAGGAATAACAATGCGGCGATCTTCAATATTACCCGGATCATATATGACTTCAAGGTGTAATTCGTTTATAAAATCTTTAACTTGTACACTGTAATCCATCAACAATCACCTCTTCTTATCTTATACTAGATTATACAGAATAGATATTGCTGTTTCAAATATTGCAAAGGGACCTGTCGTATATGACAGATCCCTTTTTTATCATTCTGCTTGTATTTCATTAATAGCTTTTAAAAATGTTTCAATATCGCGAAAATCTCGATAAACAGATGCGAATCTAATATATGATACTTTGTCGATCTGCTTTAATTCATCCATTACAAGCTCACCAACATATTGAGTAGGTATCTCTTTCTCAAGACGGTTAAGAAGATTCTTTTCTACTCTATCACAAATAGAGCTTAATTGTTCGGCGCTGATAGGTCGTTTTTCGCAAGCTTTTAACATGCTTTTTAACAATTTTTCTCTATCGAATAACTCTCGTTCTCCATTTTTCTTTACGAGAATTAATGGAGTAGTTTCAATCGCCTCATAAGTTGTAAACCTTTTGGCGCAGACAATACACTCTCTTCTTCTGCGTATTTTAAGATCATCATCAGATGGTCTGGAATCAATTACTTTTGTATCAGAAGCACCACAAAATGGACACCGCATAACAATAATACCTCTTATACTATAGATCTAATAAGATTTCACAAGATGCCAAAATAATGCAGACAGATAACAGCTCAGATGCGACATATAATTCTTTTTCAGATGGAAATGAAGGTGCAAGTCGAATATACATGTCATCAGGATCATTGGAATATGGGAAACCTGCTCCGGCTGATGTTAAAACGAGACCTGCTTCTTTACATAATGCAACAATTCTCTTTGCTGTGTGTTTCATTACTTTCAATGATATAAAATAACCGCCTTCAGGATGATTCCATTCAGCTATATCATATCCTGATAAAAAATCAGATAAAGTTTTATCAACAACATCAAATTTTGGTCTGAGAATTGCGCAATGCTGTAGCATCCGTTTCTTTATATGTTCAACATCAGGAAAAACTCTTATATGCCTCAATTGATTTACTTTATCCATGCATATGAATTGAGCCTGAAGAGCAGGAAGAGCAACTTCAAAGTTTTTATCGCTCATAGCCATACACGAAACACCACCAGCGGCAAAAGATATTTTGCTAGTAGATGAAAATATGATTGGCCGGTCAGGATAACCTGCCTTTTCACACATAGAAAAAAGATCAATAGGCTTAACAAATGAAGAATTTAATGTGTGAAGAGGATAAGCATCATCACAAATGATTGTAAAGTCTTTTGCCTTTGCAGGCATATTAGCCAATCTTCTGAGGACATCATCAGAATAAATATCGCCTGTAGGGTTAGAATAGATCGGAATTATCCATATACCTTTTACGGCTTCATCATCTTTAACGATAGATTCTACTATATCCATATCAGGTCCTTCACCAGTTAATGGAACAGGTATCATTTCAATCCCTAAAGACTCACATATTGTGTAATGTCTATCGTAGCCGGGAGAAGGACAAATCATTTTTACAGTCTTTTCTTTTCCCCATGGTCTTGGCGAATTTGCAACGCCTCTGAGCATTGCTCTGGAGATAGTATCATACATCAAAGTAAGTGATGAGTTCCCGCCTATGATGATATTACTTGCTGGAACATTAATGATTTGCGAAAACAATTGACGCAGTTCTTTTAGTCCCCAAAACTCACCATAGTTTCTGCAATCTATCATATCTGCACTGAAACAATCTTCATTTTTAGATACGGACGTTAGAACATCTTCACTAAGATCTAATTGTTCTGGTGATGGCTTTCCTCTTGCCATATTCAATTGCAAATTATTGGTCAACAATTCTTCATATTTGCTTTTTGTATTTTTATAAAGATCATATAGTGTATCTTTATCAAGACTAATTAAGGACTGTTTCATTGCAATGCTCCGAATGTTCTGGGATAGAGCTGGACATCACGTATATTACCTATACCGGTTACATACATTAGAAATCTTTCAAATCCAAGACCAAAACCGGCATGTTTTGTAGAACCGAAACGTCGAAGATCGAGATATTCTTTATAATCATCAGGATCCATCCCAAGATCCTTCATCCTAGCAACGAGGACATCGAGGCGTTCTTCACGCTGACTTCCGCCAACCAATTCCCCTACTCCCGGAACAAGCATATCTGCTGCTGCAACAGTTTTATTGTCTTCGTTCATTCGCATATAGAATGCTTTGATTTCTTTGGGGTAGTCTGTTACAAAAACAGGACAGTTGTATATCTTTTCCGTAAGATACCTTTCATGTTCAGATTGTAAATCGCATCCCCAATATACTTTAAAATCAAATTCGTTGTTATGGGGCTCAAGCAGTGTGATAGCTTCTGTATAAGAAATTCTTACAAAGTCTGATTTGACAAGTTTGTTCAATTTCTCCAAGAGATTATTATCATAAAATCTATTGAAGAAATTTAGTTCATCCGGACAATGCTCAAGCAGGTAAGATACACATGACTTAACCATAGCTTCAGCTGTATCCATATAACCATTTAGATCACAAAATGCCATCTCAGGTTCTATCATCCAGAATTCTGCAGCATGCCTTGTAGTATTTGACTTTTCAGCTCTGAATGTAGGACCGAAAGTATATATTTTACCAAATGCTTGAGCCATACTCTCACCTTCCAATTGACCAGATACTGTTAAGTGAGTTTCACGGCCAAAAAAGTCCTGAGAGTAATCAACAGAACCGTCATCCAGTAATGGCGGATTGGAAGGATCGATAGTAGTTACTCGGAACATAGCACCAGCTCCTTCTGCATCACTTCCAGTGATTAGAGGAGTATGCACATAAACAAAACCATTATCATGGAAAAATTTATGTATTGCGAATGCACTTTCGCTGCGAATTCTAAATGCTGCGCCAAATGTATTGGTTCTAGCTCTTAAATGAGGGAATTGACGAAGAAATTCAGGGGTCATTCTTTTTTTCTGCAATGGGTAGCCTTCTTCCACAACTCCAACTATTTCTGCAAAATCTGCATTAAGTTCAAAAGGTTGTTTTGCATCAGGTGTTAGTATTAGTTTTCCATTAACTATTACTGCTGAACCAACAGGAGCATTAGCAACCTTTTTGTAATTGGATTCGTTTTCGAACTTTGAACTTTCAAGGATAACCTGTAGATTCTTGAAACAACTACCATCATTAAGCTCTAAAAAAGCTATATTCTTGCTTTCTCTGGAAGTTTTTACCCATCCAGCTACAGTGATGTAAGTATCATTTTCTGGAATATTTTCAAATAATGTCTTTATTTCTGTACGTTCCATTTATACCCCTCCTAAATCTAGTTTATTTTATATCAAAGAAATTGTTTTCACAATATATAGAAAAATTGAATATTGATTCGAAATTGAAAATAAAACGGTTTGACAAACATATTTATCGTTGATATACTAAACTAGTTTCAGCCAAATGGAGAAGTCGCCTAGTTTGGCCGAGGGCGCACGATTGGAAATCGTGTAAGCGGTAAAACGCTTCGAGGGTTCGAATCCCTCCTTCTCCGCCAAAAAACACCGTGATTATTCGAAATCACGGTGTTTTATTTTTTTACTGATAATGACTATATTATTAATCCAAATTAGCAATAGTTTGGATCATTATATTTGCAAAAGCCTTTCTGTCTATTTCAACGCCGGCATATGTATTAGGATGATATAATTCATTTTCTGTAAATGGACGTAAGGCATATGTTTTACCCTCTGTTAATGTACCTTTCGTCTCTACCCTTACTTCAACATACTCAGTTTCAATGACAGAAGGATCAATCATATAACATGCAGCTACTGCATCACAAAGAATACCGCCTAAACGATTCTTTTTGATTTCATCTGGCATTTCCGGAGGACCAAGAACACGATCTCTCATCAAATCAGCAGCGACTTTAGATATTTTTCCACCATTATCTAATCTTGAAAGATCTTCTTTATCGATAATTGCTTTATAACAAATATCTAAACCCATCATAGCCATAGGGACTCCAGACTCGAAAACAATTCTAGCGGCATCAGGATCTGCCCAAATATTAAATTCAGCAGCGGAAGTCCAGTTACCGCCTGCAAATCCTCCTCCCATAATTACAATTCTTTTTATATATTTACCCAAATCGGGATATTTCAGAAATGCAATTCCTATATTTGTCAATGGTCCAACTGCTAGAACTTCCAGTTCGCCTTCATACTTTAATGCGCATTCATACAAAAAATCCCATGCATATTGTTTTTCAACATGTTTTTGTGGTTCAGGAAGTTCTACATTTCTTCCGAATCCACTATCCCCATGAACATTTCCAGAAGTACGTCTACCTTTTAAAATACCTTTTTTAGCACCCCTCAAAACAGGAATGTCTTCTCTACCTATCAATTCACATAATTTTAAGGCGTTTTTTTCTGTAATTTCGAGTCCTTTATTACCACTTACAGGACATACTCCCAAAATATTATAAAGATTGCTTCCTGCTATCATAAAAAAACAGACGGCATCATCTAAACCTGGGTCAAAATCTATAATTAATGGTTTTTTGTTATTCATCTTGATAAAAACCTCCTCATTAAAGCACAGAATTATCTAAGATAGACTTCATTGCTTTAATATATCCTTCTCTGTCAACATCCAAAACTAAAGTATGTATTTTTGGTTCACTACTCCGAGGATTGGTATTGCAGACAGTCATTCCGTCACAGAATTCTGATTCACATTCAACATTAATTGAGGCAGGAATAGTAGTGAATAAGTCAGGATAAAGTAAATAAATGATGGGAACAGTATCATAAATAATAGCACCGGGTCGTTTCCATAATTTGAATCGTTCATCAATATCTTCTCTTTTTTCAAAATTAAAAGAGTCCTCACATATCCTAGATATGAAAGAAGAAGCAGCATTTTTATTGCTTTTTAATGTAGTTATAAAGTCTTGTTCTGTAATATATGCGTTATGACAAACATCAAGTCCGCACATAACAACAGGTATCCCAAAAGAAAAAACCGCCTGAGCTGCTTCTGGATCGGCATATATATTCAATTCTGCCGAGCCGGTAGAGTTTCCAAATTTGTATCCTCCACCCATACAAACTATTTGATCCACTTTTTCTTCTACAAGATCTGGATAAAAAGTCATTAACTTAGCAATATTTGTCATCGGCGCCAAAGGAACAAGAGTGATTTTTGTTTCGCTGATCTCCAACTGATTCTTCATCCATTCAACAGCATCACAATCTATCTCAGCTGGATACATTAAAACTTCATCAGGAAAAAATCTTCCTCTATCTTCATCTGATCCTACCCACCTATCTCTTATTAGAGGATCAGAATTTCCCTTCAATACCGGAACATTAACTTTAAAGTGTGCAATCAAATCTCGGGTATTTCTATATGTTTGCTCTAAAGGCAAATTCCCCATAACTGTTGTTACACCTAAAAGATCTATATCTTTGCTTGCAAGGCATAAAGTAATAGCAGCTGCATCATCGTGCCCTGTATCACAATCTAGAATTACTCTCATAAATTCCTCCCTACTGGTTACTCCTGTCCAAACGATTATTTATAAAAAATGCGCCTAAGCCAATAATAGATAAGGGTATGATTCCGAACAAATTTATAAAATATAAATTGTGGTCTTCGATAAATACAAATAAATACGATATTGCCATTAATAATGAAATAAACTCAATTAGATAAAGGCCAAATCGTGTTTTACGAATAGATAATATTATACCCACAAAAATAATAATTAAATTAAAGAAAGAACAGACTTCCTGAGTCAACAGCACCCCTTCCTTATAAGCAAAAAACAAGACCATACATATAAAATATAAAACGAAAAGAGTAATAATTTGTTTTCTATTTAACCTATAATTTTCTCCGCCTAAATGGTTAATAAAGAAATATGCTATTACAAAAAAGAGAACGCTGAAAATTGATAATAGAACATTTTTAAATATGAAGTTATAAATCACATATATAATTACCGGTAATATATATTGAGCTTTTTTCCCTTCTAATTTTAACTTGGATAATCCGTTAGAAATAATACACAGAGAAATAAACAAAAAACGCAATAAGAAGGGTTTTATAAATAGTGGAGATGGAATCCCGTAAAAACCATTTTCTGTTCCCTGATCGAAATACAAAAAACACAATTCAATAAATAAAGCTGTAATAAATGAACCTAAGAAAATAAATACAGCGTTCATTTTTCTGCTAAAATCCAAAAAATAGAATAAACATGCTATTATAAAAACACAAAGAAAATCCAATATAATCGGATACAAAAAACTATACAATTCCTCTACCGCAAAACCGAAAAAAACACACTCTACAAGCGCAAGACATGTAAAAAACAATGCTAGGACATTTCGGTTTTTATTATCTTCAAAATAAAGCATAAACAACCTCTAATAAAAAAGAATATACAGGTGACAGAATGAATAGAAGTAATCTTGATATTGATATTGATTTGATCAGGAAAGCTCAAGATATAGCGAAATATTGTCTAAAAGAGATTCCCTTATATCTTAAAAGTGGAATGACACGAGAGGAAATCCACACAATTTGTGAAGAATTAATGCTATCTAGAGGAAGTACCGGATGGTGGACCCATAATGATCCAGCATTAATTCTTTACGGACCTTATCTTACATATTCCGCTCATGAAGATCCGCAAGAATTGTTTAATGGATTACTTGTAGCAGATAACGATGTAGTGACTATTGATGTTGCACCTATGCAAGGATTGGGCTGGGGCGACATGACAAGAACTTATGCTATACAAAACGGTAAATACGTACCATGGGATCAAACCTCAAATAGAGAATTAATTGAAGGAATGGAATTAGAATATGCGCTTCATGATATGCTTATCAATTCTGTAAATGATGAAACAACTTTTGCAGATATCCATGAAATGACGATGATGGTATTAGATAAAAAGGGTTATTATAACTGCGATTATCATGGAAATTTTGGTCATTCGATAGAAATACATCCTGATAACAGAGTGACTATAATTCCAAATGTTAATATCAAAATATCCGATTATGGAAAGCCAATTACCTATGAACCTCATATCTGTAAGATAGGAGGAAAAATAGGAGTCAAACATGAAAATATGTATGTGTTCAATAAAGGTAAACTTGAAATGATCTGAAATATCACTGCAGTTTTCCCTTTGTAACGCAAATCACATATATTCCGTTCTTTTTATCAAGCAATAGATAATCATATTCGTTTTCATCAAAGAATTTTATATAACTTTCTGCGCCGTGTTTTTTTCTTATAACTATGTATAATGAACCTTCTTCATTCAGATGATTATATGATTCTTCTATTAATCTATAGCAGATATCTTTTCCAGCATGAACGGGCGGATTAAGAATTATATTATCAAACATTAAATCGATATTAGAAAAAGCATCGGATAATATAATTGTTGATGAAATCTCATTTTTGTCGCAATTAACTCTACATAGGTTTATTGCTCTTTCATTTATATCAGTTTGATAAAGATTTATTTCAGGATATCTCATTTTTAGGTAGATTCCTATAAAGCCATACCCGCAGCCGAGATCTAAGACATTACCTCTAAGTCCATTACAATATTTAACTAATTTAAGTGATGCATCATCAATCTCACCATAAGAAAAAACACCATGGTCAGTCATTAGCTGAATAAAATGCTCTCCGACCCAGCATGTAACCACTCTGGGCTCAGAGATAATCGTATTATCATTTTCAAAATATTGGCTCATAACATATATCCCAATAAAAGAGGTTTTAGATGAATAAAGTTTTAGTTATTTATACTGGCGGCACAATCGGTATGATTAAAACTGAAAAAGGATATGCACCGGCATATAATCTTTTAGATGATATGCTAAATAAGATACCGGAATTGCATGATGAAAAAATGCCATCATGGGATTTCTATCAATTGAATGAAGTAAAAGACTCGTCAAATTTAGAGGTCAGTGATTGGAATACTATTGCTAATATTATACAAGATAATTATTTAAAGTATGATGGCTTTGTTGTACTTCATGGAACAGATACAATGTCTTACACGGCTTCTGCTCTGTCTTTCATGTTTGAAAATCTATCAAAACCTGTTGTATTTACTGGCTCTCAAATTCCGTTAAATGAGATAAGAAATGATGCAAAAGATAATCTGATCACATCTATCATTATAGCTTCAGAATGTATTGCTAACGAAGTGTGTATTTATTTCGGAGGGAATCTAATTAGAGGTAATAGATCCACGAAATATTCTTCTGAAGGTCTAATCGCTTTTGTATCTCCAAACTACCCATTATTAGGTGAAGCCGCAATTAATATTCATTACTATAGCAATAAAACTCAGCATTCAAAAAATGCTGAGCCACTAAAAGTTCAGTACTTTGATAAAATACCTATAGCAGTTATAAAAGTATATCCAGGTATTGATTTTAGGTATTATCATGAAATACTGAATAATAATTATAAGGGTGTTATTATAGAAACTTTTGGAGCAGGAAACATTCCAGGAGGATCAAGCAATATTCTGTCATCTATTGATTCTGAAGAAAATGAAACAATTTATGTGATTTGTTCTCAATGTCCTGCCGGATCAGTAGTTATAGGTCAATATGAAGCAAGTGCTGTTTTAAATTCAATTGGCAGCGTTAGCGGTAAGGATATGACAACAGAAGCTGCAATGGCTAAATTATATTATCTTCTAAGTAAAGGCTCCTCACAAAAAGAAGTAATCCAATCAATGAGTAAAAACTTACGCGGTGAATTAACAGAATAAATAAAGAAAAGAAATAAACCCTGTGGTAAATGGATCATTAACCATTAACCACAGGGTTTGGCGCGCTTGAAGGGACTCGAACCCCCGACCCACTGCTTAGAAGGCAGTTGCTCTATCCAACTGAGCTACAAGCGCTCAACGTGAGATATTATATCCAAAGGGATATTTTATGTCAACTAGATTAAAGTTCAGTGCTACGAGCAAAGCATTCCCATCTCCATGAATCACGGCACATATCTTCAATAGTCTTGTTTGCTTTCCAGCCAAGTTCCAAATTAGCTTTGCTAGGATCGCTAAAACAAATTGCTGCATCGCCGGATCTTCTTGGACCAATTTTATAATTAACCTTAATGTTATTTACCTTCTCAAATGCTTTGATTAATTCCAATACAGAATATCCCCTGCCGCAACCAAGATTATATATACAATATCCTTTATTGTTTTCGAGCCATTTCAAAACTGCAACATGACCTTCAGCTAGATCACATACATGGATATAATCTCTAACACCGGTACCATCCTCAGTTTGATAATCATTTCCAAATACAGTTAATGTATCACGAATCCCTGCCGCTACTTGAGTAATATATGGCATAAGGTTATTCGGAATACCATTTGGCTCTTCACCAATCAACCCGCTTTCATGAGCTCCGATAGGATTAAAGTACCTTAATATTGCAAAAGAGAATCTATCATCTGCTGACGCAGTATCTTTCAAGATATCTTCACATATTGTTTTAGTTCTACCATATACATTTTGAGGTCTAATGTCAGCAGTTTCAGGTATTGGACATTTATCTGGTGTTCCATATACACAAGCACTTGAACTAAAAACTAACTGAAATACATTGTGCTTACGCATACAAAACAATACATTTAATAATCCGTAAATATTGTTTTTATAATATTCTAATGGTTTTTCCTGTGATTCCCCTACTGCTTTGAATGCTGCAAAGTGAATAACACAATCGATTTTATATTTATTGAAAACACCATCGAGAGACTCGATATCTAAAAGATCAACTTTTTCAAAAGGAATCGTTTTATTAGTGATCTGTTTTAGTCGATCCAGAACACTAATTTTGCTGTTAGATAGATTGTCAACAATTACAACATCATGTCCGTTTTCTATTAGAGAAACAACAGTATGAGATCCAATGTAACCCATTCCGCCAGTCACTAATACTTGCATACATTAATTCTCCTTTATAAATAGAGCAGTCATCTTTGTGTGATGACTGCTCTTTATTGGCAGGGCTGGCTGGATTTGAACCAGCGGAATGACGGAGTCAAAGTCCGTTGCCTTACCCCTTGGCTACAGCCCTTAATCACATCTAGCACTTAAATAAAATAACAGAAAAAAGAATATAAGTCTATAAAATCTTATTTAAGAATAAAAAAGATGCTCAAGAGAGCATCTTTATTATGGGGTGGGTAGTGGGACTCGAACCCACGACCCCCAGGGCCACAACCTGGTACTCTAACCAACTGAGCTATACCCACCGTCGGACCAAATAATTATATACTTAGAATAATCGCATTTCAACTATTTTCTTCTTCAATATCAGTTTCACTGACTGAATCATCTAGAAGCTCATCTTCTGTATCAGATACAGTATCTAAATTATCAAGAACTTCTTCTGTGTCTTCTACATAATCATCAATAACAGCTTCATCAATATTATCACAATTATTCTCGTTGCCAGGAAGTTCCTCTTCTGGTTCATCCTCTTCTTGCACTACTTGTTCTTCAAGAGCTTTTCTCTTAGCATATGTCATAAGATACTCATCATCATTGTAACGTCTAATTGAAGCCCGTATAATGACCAGAGCGGTTAGAGCTAAAATAGCTAATAATGAACAGACGAATTGTGAAATGCGTATTCTGCCTAAGAATAAAGCATCAGTTCTGAGTTGCTCGATAAATGCACGTCCAAATCCGTTCCATACAAGATAGCAAAGAAAAACTTCTCCATCAAATCTGCGTTTCTTAAGTAATCTATAGAGAACAAAGAACCCAACTAAACACCATATACTTTCGTATAAGAAAGTAGGATGAACTGGAGCATCGTTCAATACAATACCGTGTTCAGAATATAATCTCGCAGCATTATTGCTGACATATCTTGATATCGTATCACTGTACATTGCCCAGGGTAGATCAGTATTAGTTCCAAATAGCTCCTGATTAAAGAAGTTTCCCCATCTCCCTATTCCCTGACCGATAAGAAAACCAATCCCCATATTATCCATAAAAGGAAGTATAGGCATTTTTTTAATTTTACATACGACAATACAGGATATAATAGCTCCTAATAGAACCCCATAAAATGCGGTTCCGCCGCCTCTGAGATTTAAGAATTCTTTTATGTTAGATACATGATAATCGGAAGCAAACAAGACATAAAAGGCTCTACCTGACAATACCGCAATTACTGCTGAAATCAGAATAACATCAAGAACATCATCTTCATTAAGACCGACTAACTTTGCGTTCTTTTGTGCCAAAACAATTCCTACTAGCATCCCTAATGCTATCAAAATACCATACCAATATACGGGGAAATTACCAATTGAGAATGCTACTCGATTGATATCAAATTCGATTCCTAAGTATGGAAAAGTAACGTGACTCATAAATACTCCTTAAATAATAAAAATCCAATTAATGTACCGCGGAAAAGAGTATATCATTTTAGGTTATTCTAATCAAGCAGATGCTCAATAAGAAAACAAATATGTTACTATATACATGATTTTATTTCATGGAGACATACATGGCTTCAAATAATAAAAATAAGAATAAATACATTATTAGAAGAATTATATTTTGTATTCTTTTAATTATATTTGTGTTTTTTTTAATTAGAAAACTGTTTATGCCTGAACATCTCAATGGTTTTGATTATGAAAAACTGTTCGGTGAACATAAATTGATATTTTTCTCTTCAAATGAGATCCAAGTCGCCGAAGAAGTAAAAAGGAATGTATGGGATCCGGAGAAATTTGAATTAGATAATAATGGTTTTATGCATTATAAAGATCCAAGTGTTCAGACCTCTTTAGGAATTGATGTGTCTTCATTTCAAAAAGACATCGACTGGGATAAGGTAAAAAACAACGGTATAGATTTTGTTTTCATCAGAGCCGGATATAGAGGAACGACAGAAGGAGGTTTATTTGCTGATCCTTATTTTATTACCAATTTTGAGGGAGCAAAAAATGCAGGTTTAAAGATAGGTATTTACTTTTTTTCTCAAGCAATAAACGAAACCGAAGCTGCCGAAGAAGCAGATTATGTAGTATCTTTGCTTAATGGAAAAGAATTAGATTTGCCTATAGTATTTGATTGGGAATATGTCTCTGATACTGCGAGAACAGCTGGTATAACAAAAGAAATAATGTCTGATTGCGCAGATGCATTTTACAAACGCATTCAGCAGCATGGTTACGAATGTATGATATATTTTAATCTATATACTTCTTATATGATTTATGACATGAATAACTTCGGAGATAAAATGATATGGCTGGCACAGTTCGCTGAAAAACCTTCATATTATTATCACTATGAAATATGGCAGTATTCTTGTACAGGAAAAGTGGATGGAATAGAAACTGATGTGGATCTAAACATAGCATTAGACAACTTTATCGTTTCTTCTATAAAAGAATAATTGAATATACATAAAACAAGGAGTCACACATGTGTGACTCCTTGTTTTATTAATTATTACGCTTAATCTTATTAGTACTAGTTTTTTCAAATGGTTCTTTTCGAACTTTTACCTGAGTAACGATCTTATAATTTGGAAGTTCATTTAGTTGATTTTGAATATCTGAAAGAACTATAGGTTCATCAACATCTGTTGATAGATATACCTCAGCTCCTAAAGTATACTCCTCACCTTTTTCGTTCTTTATACCTCTGACAACAACTTCCTGAATATAAGGGACATTCATAATATAATTCTCTATTTCTTCAGGATATATGTTTTTACCATTACTTAGAACAATAATATTCTTTTTTCTTCAAGTAATGATCAATTGATCCTTATCATCTAAATAGCCATAATCCCCAGTGTGAAACCAACCATCTACAATAGCTTCTTTTGTTGCCTCAGGGTTTTTAAAATAGCCTTTCATTACGGTATCACCTTTAACACATATTTCTCCGATACCGTCTTCATTAGCGTCTTCAATTCTCCATTTAAGACACTTTAGTCTATGACCAACAGTTGTATATGTAACAGTCTTTTCATCATTTACAGATACAAGCGGTGAACACTCAGTAATTCCATATCCGCCAATAAGATATATTCCTATCGTTTCGAAAAATTCACCTAATTCAGGACGAATTGGAGCTCCACCGCAAATAATTTTAGTCATTCGTCCGCCAAAAACATTTCTTAAAGACTGAAATAAATATGGCCGCATATCAATTCCGAGGGCAAGAAAAGATTTGGAAAGTCTGATAGCAGCATTGAACTCTTTTTCTTTACCCTGTTTTTTGATATTTTTCTGAATACTTGTAATTAAAAACTCACCTAATGCTGGAACAATAAAAATATAACTGGGTTTATAAAGTTGAAGATCCTTAACAATATCTTTTAATGAATTGTTTATACACAAAGTAGAATGATATCTGATGGATGCAATAATATCTGTTACAGCTTCATAAGTGTGATGATATGGAAGGACAGATAATCCTCTATCATATAACCCTGTTAATTCCAGACCATAGTATATAAGAGAACAGATATTATGTTCTGTCAGCATAACTCCCTTGGCTATCCCTGTTGTTCCGCTTGTATAAACTAGGAGCTTCATATCATATTCATCTGAAGCTAGAGAATCATATAGATCTCGAGACAGCTTAGATCCTTGTTCTATTAAAGACGTATATGATACAAAGTCAGAATCCACAGATTGATCATCAAAACAAATCAAAAGCTGAATATTAGGCAATTCATCACGATGCTCATGGACCCAAGAAGCATATTTGCCGCTAAAAAACAAAACTGAACTTTCACTGTCATTAATAACGTTCAATTTGCCATCTGTCGGAAGTTCTTTATCGATAGGAACAAAAACACCTGCACTTTTAAGCACAGTTAAATAGGATACTATCCACTCATATCGATTTTCACTCATACAAGCGATGTGAGAACAGCCAAAACCTAAGTTAGTTAAAGCTGCACCAAGATTTTCAGTATCTTCATTAAATTCATAAAATGTTACATGATGAATCTCTTCACTTCTTCCAATCCGATACAGATATGCATCATTGTTTGGAGCTTCTCTAACTGCACTGTCAAGGATATCACGAACTGTGAAATACTGTTTTCCATCATAATAAGGTTTTTTAATCATTATCAAAATCCGTTAGACGATTAGTCGTCATAAACGTCACTTTCTTCAATATAGTTAATATCCATCAATGTTTTCGCATAAAAAGCAGTTAAAAGGGATACACCAATTACTAAAACTGCCATGCTAGCACCAGCAGCAACTGCTACTTCAAGTCGTTTATTCTTTAATTCTTTATCTTTTTTCTTATTTAATTCTAATTTATTTAAATATTTCATAAATATAACCTCCATATGAAATAACTTAAGTTTATTCTAACACAAATAGAAAGATTACTCTAATAAAGCACTGGTAGCCTCATCTTCATATTGTTTTGTATAAAGATTATAATAATATCCTTTTGAACGTAATAAGTCTTTATGCGTTCCTGATTCAATTATCTTCCCGTCTTTAACAACCAATATAATATCAGCATTTTTTACAGTAGATAATCTATGTGCAATAACGATTGATGTTCTGCCAGAAATGATTCTGTCTATCGCGTTCTGAATCTTTTGTTCAATAACAGTGTCAATATTGGCAGTAGCTTCATCAAGAATCAATATTCTCGGATTAGAAATAATTGCTCTGGCGAATGCAATTAATTGCTTCTCTCCCGTAGAAAGAGTATCTCCACCCTCTCCAATATCAGTATCCAACCCTTTGTTAAGCGAATCAACAAGTTCTCTAGCAGATACTAGCTCTAGCGCTCTATAAATATCTTCTTCAGATGCATCCGGATTACCATATAACAGATTATCACGTATTGTTCCTGAGAATAAATGCGGTGTTTGTTGTACAAAACCAATGGAGGAATGTAACCATAACTGAGATCTATCACGAAGATCTTTACCATCCAGCATTATTACACCTGAAGTAGGCTCATAGAATCTGCATATAAGATTAGCTAAAGTTGATTTCCCTGCTCCAGTTTCACCGACAATTGCTAAATTAGTGCCAAAAGGAATATTAAGATCAAAATGCTCCAGAACGTATTCATCTCCATCAGGATATCTGAAAGAAACGTCACGGAATTCTATATCTCCTTTTATATCTTCCCATTCCTCTTTATTAGGCTCGAAAGAATCTCCATATTTATTAATTACATCCTCTGTATCCTTTACATCAGATTCAGTATTTAATATCTTTGAGTATCTTTCGATATTTACTTGTGTAGTAATCAAATCCGATATAGCATCAATTATCCATCTAACCGGCTCCATCATTCCTTCGGCGTATGTCATAAACAAAGAAAATGTTCCAACATCTTCAGCTGCAAGATAACCGCCTTTCCAAAGAACAATAGATAGTGCCAATGATGAAGCCATATTGAGTGTAACCTGAAATGCCCCTCTGATTCGTGCAGCATTGACTGCCTTTCTTTTCATTTCAGAAGTATCTTTCGTAAAATCATCATACATTTTCTCTTCAATCACTAATGATTTTATTGTTTTAGCTCCTGTTATAGCCTCGTTTAAATCACCGGTGATCTGTGAATTGATCTCTCTTACTTCGCGATTTACTTTAATTAAACTATCCTGGAAAATTGAGAAAAGAATAACGATTATCGGAATAATTGAAACAATAAGGAAAGTCAGTTTTGCATTTACTGCAAACATTACTACAATTACTCCAAGAAGGTATGACAGGTGCCAAACACTATCCATTAAAGACCATGACACAAGTGTGCCGATTCTTGAAGTATCGCTCATTACTCTTGAGTGAATATAACCAACACTATTCTGGTTGTAAAAAGAAAACGACAATGTTTGCAAATGCCTAAAAACTTTATTCCTTAAATCCTTATTAATATTAACTTCAATCTGCATCGCATAAGAGCAAGAAATATAGTTAACAAAAGAGGAAAGTAATGCAGTACATATATAGGCAACAACAAACCATCCGATTCCCTGAACAGTACTCTTGTTTACATAATTATCCAGCACATAAGAATTATAAATCGGCCAAATAATATCTATTCCACTGGCTATTAAACCAAGGATGACCATTATGATGGCCTTCTTTTTATATTTATGCAAAAAAGGCCAAATTAATCCGATGCCAAATAATGGAAGATGAGTTTCTTTTTTAGTTTTCATTCATAACTGCCTCCTCAACTCCCGATTGAATCTCATAAATCTTCTGATATGTTCCACCATTCTTAATTAGTTCTTCATGCGTTCCCTGCTCTACAATGCATCCATGTTCCATAACAATAATGTTATCTGCCTTGGAAATAGTTGTTAATCTGTGAGATATCAGAATGATAGTGGCAGTTCCATATTTTTGTTCTAATGCATGGCGAATACGCATATCTGTTTCAGTATCTATTGCTGAGAATGAATCATCAAAAATCATTATTGGAGTATTTTGAGTCAACATACGAGCAATTGATACACGCTGCTTTTGTCCTCCGGAAAGTGTAACACCTCTCTCACCTACAAAAGTGTCATATCCTTTAGAAAAAGACATGACAGAATCATCCAGACTAGCGGTTTTAGCAGCTAATCTAATATCTTCTATATCAATTTCTTTTTGTGTGATCCCTATATTGTCTGCAATAGACCTGGAAAACAAAAAGGATTCCTGAAGAACAAAACCAATATTCTGTCTTAAGTATTGTGTATCGATATCATTAATATCAATATCGCCTATTGTAATTCTGCCTTCATCTTTACGAAGCAAAAACAACTTATCCAATAACAGCATAAGTGTTGATTTACCGCATCCGGTACCACCTAAAATACCTAAAGTAGTTCCAGCAGGTATAGTTAATGATATGTTGTTTAGAACCTTATTTTTACCATAAGAAAAAGAAACATTTTCAAATTTTATATCAGCATTCATTGATGGTTTAACATCTGAATCCCCATTTTCTTCTTCAACATCCATTATCTGTTTAATACGATCTATTGATACACCTGCTTTACTCATCTCTGAAAGCATTCTTCCAAGCATCCTGATAGGCCATATTAGTTTATAGTTGTATGCAACGAAAGCTAAATACTCTCCAGAAGTCATACGAGAATTTACGCAGTAAGCAGCACCAATAACAACGACAAGCATAACCTGCATTCCTGAAAGAAAATCAGCAGTGCTCCAGTATCTGCTCATGATTCTTGACATTTTTTCCCATAATGCGGTGTATATAGAATTCTGATTTTGAAATTTATCTAACTCATATTTTTCTCTTCCAAAAGCTCTGACAACCCTAACACCAGTAAGGTTTTCCTGGCATATACTGGATAAGACATCTTGATTATCGTCACATTCTCTGAATCGCTCACCTACTTGTTTAAAATACCTTAAAGAATAAACAAGGATGAATGGCATGGGAATCAAAGATAATAAAGTAAGCGAGATATTCATCCTTATCATAAAGTATATCGATGAAAGTAACAGTAAAGTGATCCTGAATAAAGCGATCAGCTGTTCCGTAAAGAAGTTTTTAACTGTTTCTACATCAGTTGTTGTTCTCTGAAGTATATCTCCTGTTTTGTTTGCTGTATGCCATTCAAACGGAAGTTTCTCAATATGAATGAATAAGTTGTCTCTCATATTCTTGAGAAATGTTTCAGAAGCTTTAGCATTAGTTACTCTGAACAAATATTGATTTAGAACTTTCAATAAAGAAGAGATAACTATGATCAAAGCCAATATCCACAGATGTGTCTGTAAAAAAGTTTTTCCTCCGAAATAATTAATGAACGAGTTAATCAAAGAACCTTCAGCAGGTATAACGCTACCGAAAACGTTGTCGATAGTAATTCTAATAACCTGAGGAGCAACCATATCAAATAAGGAGCTCAATGCAGCAAAAACAATACAAAGAGAAAAATATAATTTCGCTCCTTGCATAAAAAACATTATCAAATTGTAATTTGTAGATCTAAAATATTTCTCTTTATTCATTTACAAAGACCTCAAAAAAAAGATCTTGATGGATAATCCAAACAAGATCTATTTTGGTGCGGGTAAGAGGACTTGAACCTCCACCGAGTTGCCCCGACTAGAACCTGAATCTAGCGCGTCTGCCAATTCCGCCATACCCGCAAAAGAACAATAATGATTATATCCAACTCAAAATTATATGTCAATAAATGACATAATTAAATATTCTATTGAATCAAATGATTACGAATGCGGTCAAAAATCATTTCTAAGGCAACTATATTGTGTCCACCACCAAGAACGATAATATCAGCACTACGTTTGCTGGGCTCAACAAACTGTTCATGCATAGGTTTAACAGTAGTTAGATATTGATCAGTAACCGATTCTAGTGTTCTTCCCCTGCTCTTTACGTCACGTAAAATCCTGCGAATGATTCGTTCATCTGCATCCGTATCAACAAAAAGTTTAATGTCAAGCAGATCACATATTTGTTTGCTTGCAAATATTAGTAT
>JAEIGA010003108.1_pt1 | contig 26132 bp, 23 predicted proteins | sample 9270691 | NCBI WGS metagenome assembly JAEIGA01 (sample SAMN17057246, study PRJNA624740) | gut metagenome | biome: biome; isolation source: fecal sample | host: Bos grunniens | place: China: Xizang | collected 2019 | reverse complement strand
CCACGGCACGCGTCACGACCTTTTCCTTCCCTCTCTTTAGCCTCTCCGGCACCCCACCCGGAAGGTTGTATCCGGTGGCGAGCTTCTCAGCTCAGCCTTGGTGCCACGGAAAGTCCGTGAAATTAAAAACTGCCTCGCTCGGCTTTGCCTTGCTGACTCATTCGAGCCGCTCAGCCTTTCGAGCTTCACCGTGTCGGTGTGCCGAGAATTATACATGAAACGAAGCGACACGTCAAGCTCATTTTTGAAGAATTTTTCAGATTTTTTGCAGATTTTTTGTAAAACATTGAAAAATCAATGTTAAAAATTTGCACTTTTTTGTACAAAAAATCGATTTTTCCGAAAACCGGTGTAAAAAGGAACGCAAAAACGAAGCAAATTCCACAAAAAATCGGTTCAAAATGCAAAAATGCGCGTTTTTCGCGTCAAAAGCGCGATTTTCCCCACCACTGCCCTACCCCACTACAGCATATATACGACGCATAGTAAAGAACTAACGAAACATTTTTTTGGGGGATACAACGTGAATTTATGGGCTTAAAGCTCCATGCTCCGATTGTAACCACGTCGTTCACACGCGCGCACGTATTGCGCCCATACACCGGCCGCAAAGGCCAACGAGCAAGGGCATTACCGTTTTTTCGTATTTTTTTCGCGAATTAAACCGCGTTGCGACTTTTTACGCTTGACTACCGCGCTTACATTATCTTAATATAGAAAAGTAACACATAAGATATATGAAAAACATATTCTGTAAAATAGCACGATTCATGCAGCTGCCGGTACTTACGCTCATGCTGGCAACGGGCGCCTCTGCCGTAGAAGTAGAGACAGAAGGTAAAGCCGCCGGCGATTCACCGGCAGCACGCTCACAAGCATTGGCCGATGCCTTGCGCGAAGCCGTGCGAGAGGGTGCGGGCGTAGAGCTCGTCAGCGAAAGCCAGATGGAGAACTTTGAACTGACGTACGACAGAACCTTCTCCAAGGCCCGTGGCTATGTTAAGAAGTATGAGGTATTATCCTCCGGGCTGACGGATGACGGCTTCTACACCGTCAAGATAAAAGCAGACGTAGGTGACCAAGCGCTGACGGCCAACGACACGATGACCTTCCAGATGATGGCACGCGAGCACGAGGCCCCACGCATTGCCATACAAATTGACGAGCAGATAGAAGGTGTGACCAACGGCACGCTTGCCACGGATTGGCTGCGCAACACCGCCACCAAGTGCGGGCTGCGCGTGGTAGAATTGAACGCCTCCCAGGGGCACGGTGGTATGCTCGCCAAGCGAGCAGAAGCGCTGGGGCGCACGACGGAGGCAGACGTACGCAGCAAGGGCGTTGTTTCCGCATGCGATTACATCATCGAAGGTAAGATTGTGGGCAGCGCAGAGGGCACACAGTCCTTCTACGGCAGCAAGCCCGGCAAGAAGTACTCCATCGCTCTGGATGTTACCGTGATGGACGCCGCCACGGGCAACATCGTACTTACCATGAACTCCCCTGCCCGCGATATCGTCATCAACAACGTCTCCTCCGATACCGCCGCCGCCCGAGAGGCCGTGCGCCAGCTGATGGAGGGCACCAAGCGCAAGCCGGAGACAGACGCCGGCTGGACGCTGATTCGCAGCATTTTTGCCCACTGGTCCACCGAGATGGACTTGGGCGCCACCATCAAGATGGAGTTCGTAGGACTCGACCTCGCCGACTCCGAGAAGCTGAAAGCCGGCTTGGAGAAGGAGACCGCCATCGGAGCCGTATGGGTACGCAGCATTGATGCCGCAGCGGTATCCGTCATCGAGTGTGAATCACGCATCAACTCCACGGATTTGGCAAAGGTGGTATCCGGGATTCTTCCCGAGTACGGGCTGGACCGCTCTGAGAAGCGCTACCTCTCCTTCCGTAAGGGAGGCGTGAAGCGCGAGCAAGAAGCCACGGCAGCAGCTCCGGCAGGCGCCCCTGCCCAAGAGCATAGCGGTGGCATGCTGTGGGAAATCATCATCGGTGTAGCCGTATCCGCCTGCGGTGGCATCGGTGCCATCATCATGAAAGTCATCAAGAAGAAAATCGGCGCATAACCCCTAACCCTCACTTTTTTAACAACATGAACAAACAGTTAGCACTACTCATCGGGCTCTCCTGCTTGGCCACACCCTTCGCCATGCAGGCTGAGGCAGCACCCAAGGTAAGCATCAAAAAGGACACCAAGAGCGAATTGCCGGAAATCTGGCAGAAGGTGCCCGCAGCCAAGCGCCTGCAGGCAGTACGCGCGGCAGAGCTGGACGCCACACGCATTCTCGCAGAGCGCGTTATGGGTGTATCCTTAGACGGCAACACCACCATCAAAGACCTCGCTCAGGCGGACGACACCGTCAAGGCAGCCCTGACCACCACCCTCAAGGGAGTCAAGACGGTAGGCAAGCCCGTGTACCACGAGGACGGCCGTGTAGAAGTAATCCGAGCCGTCAAGATTCGCTCCCTGATTGAGACCGCTACGGAAAACCTCAAGACCGGCAAGGTAACGGTATCTCAGGAATACGTCACGGAAGAGATAGACGCCCTGGGCAACTCCGCCATACCGGGTTCCGATGGTCACGCACGCATTCTTGCCAAGCGTGCAGCAGAGCTGGATGCCTACCGCCGCTTAGCAGAGCGCGCCTGCGGTGTACAGATTACCTCTGAGGCTACCCTGCGCGACTTTGCCATGGAGAGCGATGAGATTCGCGCTTGCTTCAACAACGCCATCAAGGGTGCAGAGATTACCGAGATTGCTTACTCAGACGACAACACTGCAGAGGTAACAGTTACCCTCAAGCTCGGGCCTTTGGTCAAGGTAATCACCAAGACCATCTCAGCTAAGGGTAAGGTACTCAAGACGGAAGAGACCACCAAACAGCTTGTTCTGGAAGAAACCGGCGCCGGCGCGCCCCCCACCGCCGGTGATGGCAAAGAAAGCGCCGCCACGGCAGCAACATCAACAGAGATTGACCTCATCATCAGCAGCGCATTGGAATCCGAACCCACACTCTAAACGACGAACGCCTCAACACCATGAAACTGACATACGCCATTTCACTTGCAGCAGCAGCGCTTACCTTCAGCGCCTGCTCCGACGTAGCAGCTCCGGACACTACCACTCCGACCACAACGGCCGGAGTGGCGAGCCCCGCCAAGAAAACAACACCTAAGAAGGATTCAAAGAAGACCGCCCCAAAAACACGCACAGAAAGCGTCAAGAAAACAAAAACCGTTAAAACTGTAGAAACCATCGTCAGCTGAACACCCCCAACCACACAACATGAAGCTCTCACACATTCTCCCCATGGCAGCACTGCTGGTGGCCCCCATTGCTACCGCAGCAGCGCAAGAAGATCCCTTTGAAACGCTTGCGACTAAACTCGCAGCGCAATTACCGGCAGCCAAGGGGCCCATCCGCCTCGGTGTCGGTAACTTTGTATACTCAGACACACCGATGATGTCTCCGCTCTCCGCGGTCATCCGCGAGGAGCTGGAAGTCGCCCTGCCCCAAACCGGCAAGGTACGCGTCATCACCCGCTCTAACCTGCAGGATTTGCAGATGGAGGCGGACTTCCAAGCGTCCGACCTCGTGGAACCCGGCACGGAGGTACCCAAGGTGGGAATTGAGGGTGTGGAGGGCATCGTACGTGGCAAGTTCGTAACGGACGGCAAGACGGTTACGCTTTACACGGAAATCGCTTGGCTTGCGGACGGCAGCATTACCAAGAGCAAGGTAAGCTGGCCCATCAAGGCAGTCGCCGGTCAGGTATGGCCGGACAAGAGCGCCAAGGCAGCGGCGGAGTTGATTGAGCCCCAAAATGCGGAAGATTCCATGGAAGGCATTGAGGAGGTAACGGACGCCAAGCTCCTCAACATCAAACAGGACTTCGACATAGAGCTGCGCACCACGGACGGTGAGCGCTACTACAAGGAGGGTGATACCATCTCCTTCCGCGTACGCAGCCCCGAGGCTTGCCACATTGCCGTCATCTGCCACCAGAGTGATGGCACCTCCGTGGTGCTCTTCCCCAACAAGTGGCACAAGGACACCCTCATCCCCGCCAACAAGTGGGTAGAGGTGCCCGGCGCGCTGAAGTCCGGTTTCGAGATTGAAATCTCCGAGCCCTTCGGGTCGGATGTTGTACAGGTGATTGCCTGCACGGACTCCAACTCCCTGCACAAGGAGATTAAGGGCATGGCATCTGCCGCCACGGAAGATGAACCCTACGGCGTCATGACCCGCGGCATGGTGGTGAAGAAGGTCAAGAAGGCCTCCGCCGCCAGTGTCTCCAAGAAGACCCTCTGGAGCGAGAAGCACATCATCGTCTCCACCGGGCCTGCGGAGTAAGTCGCAGAATGGTACAACTGACATGCTCCGATAACACAAGCAAATTAACACTAAGTTATCAAAACTCATGAAACTGAAAAAGACTTACACTTGGTGCGCAGCTGCGCTTCTACTTGCCTCATGCGGGCAGGAAGAGCAAAGCAGCACACCGACAACGACGGAAGAAACGGCCGCGACACCGGCGGAACAGCCGGAAGCTACGGTAGTAACAGAAACTCCTACCAATACCGAAACGCCGGCAACGGAAGAGGAGACGCCTGCAGCCGCGGATGAAAACGCAGCAGAGGAAACAACGACCGATGACGATGGGGTAAAAACTCGCGGCATGAAGGTGAAGAAGAGCGATACCCCCGGCGAAGTTGAGGAAACAGTCCCCGCTGCAGCAGAAGAAGAGGAACCTGAGCCGGAAGAAGAGGAGGAAGAAGCTGCGCCGGAGCTTCCTACCACGGTGCTGGTAAGAGCAGATAACGCCCACTGGGTGCGTAAAAATGAACCAAAGCCTACGAGTTCAGCCGTCATTACGCAGCCCAAATACGGGATTCATTACCGTGAAACTGCAGCCCGAGCCACGGAGAGCTTCAGTTATGGCGATGAACACGTGCTCATCAGCGCCTATACGGAAGAAGATTACAGCGGTAAGTTCAATTACAGCTTTTGGGATAGCCGAACAGGCGACCTCATTGGGCGATTCCGGTTGAATGAGGATGCGCACCATGGTTACAAATATCCAATAAAGCAAACTGACGGCTCCTATGCCATGGTGCCGCACGCGTACTCCGGCATGATGGAAGTAACCGGAGTACAAGCAACCATCGTATCACCATACGAACTTAAAACCAACAAAAAGAGGCTGAATATTACAGGGCAATCGGATTTTGAAAAATATTTCGTTGCTTATGGTAACCGAGATGATTTGGGGTTTCCCATGGGGGCTGATGATCCGGAAAAGATAGCTACCGGCACGCGTTTGGCGGAATCAGCAAGCGCAGCGGATGGCTTGGGGGTTCAATTTACTTGGCCATATCCCGGGGAAGCAATGGCCCTACTGGTTTGGGAGCCCCGGCACCTGCAAACAGTAGGCACCGGAAGTACCATTACCTGCTACACGGCTCAAAAGAAACAGAGCACCATTGATTTGGCCGGCCTTACCTTCTCGCAAAAGGCATACCGGGGATACAACGCAAATGAGCCGTTGGAATTAAAAGAAGCTCAATTCAGCCATGACGCATACGCAAGCGAAGAGTTGCCGGCTGACACCGGTGTAAAGGCTCTCGTCCGTTACATCAATACACTGGGCGAATGTTCTAATTTCTCGCTCAGCAAGACAGATTCTGAGTTGATGATTTTCAACGCATACGGATTCGGTGAAGGCGAAGTCATCGGCGGAGGTGTGGGTATTATTAAAAACGATAGTCTTCTTTTCCTCAGCACGAGCGGAACACTGAGCAAAAAAGGCGACAGCTCGTTGGACTGGGCAGGATGCTCCCTTCTTGAGGTACTGCAGGAAGAAGATACTGCGACTATTCTTGTAGGTGGTAATGAGGAATGCGCCGAGTTCTGCGGGGTTCGCAAGATTAACCTTGATTTTGCGAGCAACAAGTACACCGTGGTACAGAGTTGGGATTGCGTGAAGAGCGGGCTCAAGCCTCTGTGGCTCGGTAAGATGAACTTGCTGCTGCTGCCCGCCAGTGAACAACACTACCGCATTGTGCGAGTTAATGAGGACAACAGCTCGGACGAAGTGGGCAACCTGTACCTCGCCCATGATGCAGGCTACGCCATTGTGCTGCCGAATGGGCACTACGCCGGAAGCCCCGGTTGCGAAAGCATGCTCAATTTCGGTGACGGCACGCGTGTGGTTGGTCTGCAAACACTCGCCCCGTGGCGCAACCGCCCGGCGGAGGTGCTGGAGGCGCTCGGCGGCAATGCGGATGACATTGCAGCCCTGCAAGCCACCACGGAGCGCTGGCTGAAAAAGCAAGGCTTCGACCCGAACAACATGCCGAAGGAGCCGGCGCTGGGTTACTTCCCCCATGCAGAGGTGGAGCTGCCCAAGTTGTACGCGGAGAGCAAAGACTTGAGCTTCAATGTCCGCCTGCACGCTACGCGTAATGACATCGTGAAGCTGGAGGTACGCGCCAACGGTGTGCTCATTCCCCAAGATGGCATAGGCGAAGCCCCCGTTACCGTGGGTGAGCGTCATGTAACCGTGCAGCTCCCGCTGGCGGTGGGGCAAAACTGGATTGAGGTCACCCCTGTGGACTCGGAGGGTATTGCCGGTGCCACCACGAGATTCCGCACCATTTACAAGGGGGAAGAAGAATCAGATTTGTACGTGGTAGCCATCGGCGTGTCGGATTACGATGATGATGACTTAGACCTGCAGTTTGCTGCGAAAGACGCTCAGGATATCATCAACACCGTTGAGACAAAGACCACCGGCAACAAGCACACGCTGCTGCTGAAGGATAAGGAAATGAGCGGCAAGGCGGATTTGGAGAAGGTAAGAGCCTTCTTGGCCGATGCCAAGGAAGATGACCGCGTCATCCTTTACATCGCCGGCCACGGCATGCTGGACAGCAAGCTGGAGTACCACTTTGCCCCGGCCGGGTTCAACCCTGCCCGCGTGCGCAGCACCGGCATCTCCATGAAAGCCCTGACAGACACCCTGCAAAGCACCCGAGCACGCCACCGCTTGCTGTTGCTGGACACCTGCCACAGTGGCTCCGTGGGTGAAAGTGATGCGGATAAGCTGGCCGCTGCCGGTGTGGCACTGCCGCCGGGGGTGCGCGCGGTGAGTACCCGTGGCATGAAGGTCAAAAAGACAGAGAGCAAGCTGACGGACACGCAGACCAAGCGCTACATGGAAGACATGTTTGCCGGCAGCCCGGAATACCGCGGCATCAACATCGTGGCGGCATCCGCCGGTGCGGAGTTTGCCATGGAGTCCGGTGAGTGGAACAACGGTGTGTTCAGCTACGCCATCATGAAGACGCTGAATGATGCCGAGGGTGCAGACATTAACGGCAACAAGGTGCTCAGCGTGGCAGAGCTGCAGCTGGGTGTGCAAAGCCAAGTATTGGAGCTGACCCGAGGCGCCCAGCGCCCCGCCGCCGTGGCACTGGACAACGGGGACATGGAGCTGAACAACTTCAAACCCGAATTGCCGGAAGTAGCCACGGAAAGCAAGCCCGTAATAACGGCTGAAATGAGCGAGGATGACAAGATGGAGTTGTACTCGTACATCAGCGCCTATTCCAAAACACGCTTCAGCAACGGAACGGATGAGCTCTACCGCAAGCGATTGGTCGCCGTATTGACTCACATTGTCAATGGTGGAGATATTAACACCAATGTGGATACGCTCATCAAAAAATCCAATGGTACAACGGCCTTACACAACGCGTGTGGCCTGGGTGTCTACGAGCTCGTTGAACTTCTGCTGCGCAACGGAGCCGATGCGAACGCCCGCGCTACCAACGGAGTCACGCCGGAACAGTGCGTGGGGGATGATAATGACCCCAATGGCCGCATCCGCGCCCTGCTCCGACAATACAAATAACGCAAACCGAACACGAGGAACTCACACCACGGGGCAAGCGCATCACTGCGCTTGCCCCGTCTTGCTATGCCCACACCTTCGGTTCTCTAAACTCGGATTCAGAGCCTCCGGTAGACGTATCAAAAGGCTCCCTATAGGTAAAAGGAGGAACGGAGTCAAGACAATTCTTACATAACGCCCAGCATCTTGCACAGTTCGGCAGAGCCGGTTCGCTTTGCAAGTGTAGCATGCGGCACGAATGACGCATTACGAGAAGCATCTGCCCCGTGCTCTAGCAGCAAGCGAACGAGCTTCAACATGAGAGGCTCGGGATGATTGGCGGTCATAGCTACCTCCAACGCGGTATGGCCCATGAGGGAGCGAGTGTTCGGATTGGCTCCATGGGTGAGGAGCATTTCCGCCATCTCGGCATTGCCATGACGAATGGCAATCTGGATAGGGGTGGAATGGTTCCTACAGTTCGGGGTAGCACCTTGCTGCAGTAGTTCCGCCACGAGAGTTACATCATTATTACGAACGGCTGTGATGAGTTTTCGTTTCATAAAAAAGCAGGAGGAAAATGAACGGTCTCCATCTTAAATTAGTTCTGATTTATTTTCAATATTTACATTTTATTGAAAAATGAATCACTTATGCATTCATTGCGCTCTTTCTCGCGCCCTTCCACCGCTTCATTTATCGAGTCATACTGCTATTTTTTATGAGAAACGAACAAAATAGGGCAAAAATTCGGGTAGCATTGCAGCACTTTGCAAACACCATGGCGACGGATGCGGGCGGAGGGAAAGCCGCAGGGCAATGCAGCGTGTGAGCTGCATTGCCCTGTGGGAAAGCTGCGATGAGACGCAGGGATGGGGGAAGCTTTACTTCCAACCGCCACCCAACTGGGTGTAGAGGGTGGGTACGCAAGAGGCGTACTGGCAGCGGTAGGAGACGAGCTGCTTCTGAGCGGGGAAGAGGCGCAGCTGGTTGTCGAGCACCTCGAAGTAGGCGGAAAGGCCGTCCTTGTAACGCTCTTTGGCAAGGCGCACACTCTCCTCGTAAGCGGCAACGGCCTGCTCCTGCTTGGCGATAACCTCGCGGAGTTTCTGACGCTCGATGAGGGTGGAGGAAATCTCCGCTAGGGCGGAGAGCACAGCCTGCTCGTAGTCAGCCTTGGCAGCCATGAAGGCCTCTTTCTTGGCTTTCTTGTTGGCGGAGAGCTGGCCGGCCTGGAAGAGCGGGCCGGTGAGGTTGGCGCCGATGCCCCAGCCGGTGCGCTTGCCGTGGATGGCGGTGCGGAGGTCGGCGGAGGCGTAACCGGCAGCCCCGGTCAGGCTGATGGAGGGGAAGTAGCTGGCAATGGCTACACCCACCTCAGCATTGGCAGCGCGGAGGGCTTGCTCCTTGGCGCGGATGTCCGGGCGGCGGGCAATGACGTCCGCGGGGATACCGGAGGACACACGGCTGCTGTTGACGAAGCGCTGGAGGGAACCACTGCGGGCGATGGGGCCGGGGGTACGGCCAGCGAGCACGCTGAGCGTGTTCTCCAAGGAGGCAATCTGCATCTCCAGAGCGGGCACCTCAGCCTCAGCAGCAGCGAGGGCGGCCTTGGCGCTGGCTACCTGGAGGCCATCCACCATACCGGAGTCGAACTGGCTGTTGAAGAGGTTCAGCGAGTCGCGATAAGAATCCACGGATTCGCGGGTGATGCGCAGCTGCTCATCAAGCATGATGAGTTGCAGGTAGCCCGTGGCCACCTGGCGCAGCAGGGAGGCGCGCATGGCGTACAGGTTCTCCTGAGCTTCTTGGGCGGAAGCCTCAGCGCTCTCCACACCGCGGCGGGTCTTACCCCAGATATCGAGCTCCCAAGAGGCGTTGAGCGCAGCGGAGCCGGGGTTGGTGGTCATGCCACCCATCTGGGCGATGTTGGAGCCGCCGGAGGAGTTCATACCCTTGGAGGAATGCGCACCGTAGCCGAACCAGGGGAAGATGGGAGCACGGGCAATAGTGACATACTGGCGGGCAGCATTCACATTGCGCTGCATGGCCTCCAAGGAACGGTTGTTGGAGAACACATCATTGAGGAGACTCTTCAGATTAGAGTCACTGATGACACTCTGCCAAGGAGTGTCCGCCATGGAGCCACTGCCGATGCAGCCGCCACGGAAAGCAGCAGGCATCGCCATGTTGGGCTTGCTCCAATCGGGGCCGACCTTACAACCGGTGGACATCACCAGAGCGGCAGCGAGGAACAGGATTGCGCTTTTGTTCATATTGTGTGTATTGTGTTTGGTTTAATTGAAGTGTTTAAGGGAAAGTGAACAGTTGATTACTCGACATCGTTGGAGTGCTCCACCAAGTAGCGGCGAGCGCCCTCCTCGTCCGGGTCAGCCTCCAGAGTCTTCTTCTCGAAGCGAATACGGAAGAGGCGCATGATGGCAACGTAGGAACAGGGGATGAGGAACACACCCACGAAAGTAGCCACGGCCATACCTACCACCACCACGATGCCGATGGCATTGCGCGCCAACGCACCGGAGCCGGAGGAGATAACCAGCGGAATACAACCGAGGATGAAGGCCAACGAGGTCATGATGATGGGGCGCAAACGCAGACGCGCCGCCGCCAGCGTGGCGGACATGAGATCCATGCCGCGCTCCATTTCCAAGTTGGCAAACTCCACGATGAGAATGGCATTTTTCGCGGCGAGACCCACGAGCATCACCAAGCCCACCTGAGCGTACAGGTTAAGGTCGAGCCGCATGCAGTACAGGCCGATGTAGGCGCCGAGCACGGCGATGGGCACCGTCATGAACACGGAGATGGGCAGCGTCCACTTCTCATACAAGGCGGCAAGGATGAGGAAGGCGAAGAAGCCGGACATCAGGAAGATGGTGCCCAGGCCGGTACTGTTGCGCACCTTGTTCTCCTGGAAGGACATATCCTGATAATCCATGCCTACCTTGTTGTTGTCCATGGTTTGCGCATAGACCTCCTCCATGGCATCCATGAGCTGCTGGGTGGAGTACCCGGGAGCGGGCATGATGTTCAGCTTGGCAGCATTGTAGCCATTGTGGTGCATCACGAACTCGGTATCCGCGACATCGCGCACGCTGATGATGGCATCCAGCGGTACTTTTTCGCCTTTGTTGTTGATAACGAAGAAGCCGGACATCTGCTCCAGAGAGACGCGGTCCTGACCGCGAGCCTGCATGTACACCTGCCACTGCTGGCCGTAGGCGTTGAAGAAGTTCACGAAAGAGGAGCCGTAGTAGGAGGCCAGCACGCCGTAAGCATCACTGATGTTGACGCCGAACTTCTGGCACTTGGCGCGGTCGAGCTCCAGGTACTTCTGCGGCACATCCGCCATCATCATATCCGTGCACATGGACACCTCCGGGCGAGCGGAAGCAGCCTGCTTGAAAGTCTGCACCTGCCCATGAAGGAAGCCTACGCCCTGCCCTTCCAGGTCCGTCAGGATGAAGGTAACACCGTTCGCCGTACCCACACCGGGAATTGCCGGGGGGATGAGCACCATGGAGATGCCGTCCAAGCCGGCCATTTGGCAGCGCATGTTGAGGCGTTTCTGCACCTCGGCAGCGGATTCCTCACGCTCACTCCAGTCCTTGAGCTGCACGAAGGCGATGGCAGCGCCGGGAGTCTGCACCATGTTGAGGATGTTGATACCGACCACGGAGGTGAGGTTTTTGATAGCGGGGTCCGGATTATCCGCGGGGCCGGAGAGGGCATTCTCAAACTTCTTGTTCTGCTCCATAGCGCGCTGGAGCGAGGTATCCGGCTTCATGACGAGAGCAGCGAGCAAGAAGCCCTGGTCTTCATCCGGCAGGAAGGCACCGGGCACCTTATCGCTCACCGGCTTGATAGCCAGCCAGAAGAGCAGCAACAAGGGCATGGAGATGATAAGCTTGCGAGCCAAACCACCGCAAATACGGGTGTAAACACTTGCCGTACTGTCATAGCACTTGTTGAAGATGCGGAAGAAGGGTTTTACCGTGAAGCGGCGGATGTGATAGAGGAGCTTGGAGAACCCGCCGGAGGGTTCGCGCTTCTCTTCATCCGCGGATTTGAGCATCAATGCGCAGAGCGCCGGGGAAAGCGTCAATGCGTTGAATGCGGAAATCAGCATGGAAATAGCGATGGTGATGGCAAACTGCTTGAAGAGCGTACCGGTAATACCCTCCAGCATGAGCGAGGGGAGGAACACCGCAGCCAACACGAAGGCAATGGCAATCACCGGGCCACTCACCTCTTGCATAGCGGCGAAGGCAGCCATGCGCGGGTTGAGCCCCTTGTCAATATGGTGCTGCACGGCCTCCACCACCACGATGGCGTCATCCACCACCAGACCGATGGCAAGCACCATACCCAGCAAGGAAATGGTGTTGAGCGTGAAGCCCAGCAGCGGGAACACGCAGAAGGTGGAAATCAGCGACACCGGCACAGCGATAAGCGGAATGAGCGTAGCGCGCCAGTTCTGAAGGAAGAGGAACACCACCAGTGCCACCAGCACCACAGCCTCGATGAAGGTGTGGTAAATCTCCTCAATGGAGTAGCGAACGGAGGTAGTAGTATCCAGCGATACATCACCCCTGATGCCGGGGGGCATGGGCTTGGAGGCCAAGAGGGCGGACACGCGGTCCACCGTATCGATAGCGTTCGAGCCGGGGGACTGGAACACAATGATACTGGCGGCCGTATGGCGGTTCAGACGCCCCACGGTGGAGTAGTTCTCCGAGCCGAGCTCCAGGGTGGCAATATCCTTCAGGTACACGACCTCATCCCCACGCTGGCGCACGATGATGTTCTCGAACTCCTCCGTGGTGGACAAGCGGCCCTGGGTGCGGATGGTGATGGTATTCTCCTGACCATCGGGCACGGGATCCGCACCGACCTTACCGCCGGGGTTGGTGACATTCTGTTGACGCACGGCGCCCTGCACCTCATTCAGCGAGAGGCCGAAGTGAGCCATTTTCACCGTATCCAGCCAAATACGAATAGCATAACGCCCTGCACCGTAAACGGTTACCTCACCCACGCCGGGCACACGCTTAATTTCATCCATCAACTTCACCTGGGCGTAGTTCGCCAAGTCCACGGCGTCATACGTGCCATCCGGTGAGGTGAGGGAGTAAATCATGAGCGGCAGGCCGGGCTGCTGGCGAATGGTGATACCGGCGTTGAGCACCTCGGTAGGCACCTGCGACTGAGCCTGGCCGTAGCGCATGTTGGTGAGCACCTGGTCAATGTCCGTATCAGAATCCGGCTCAAAGACCACCTGCAAATTGTACACGCCGTTGTTGGATGACACGGAGGTCATGTAATCCATGTGCTGGATACCATTCATCTGGCGCTCAATGGGGGTACCCACGGAGTCCGCCACAGCCTGGGCATCCGCACCCGGGTACATGGCGGTCAGGTTAATGGTACGCGGCGTAATTTCCGGGTACTGTGCGATGGGCAGGTTCATCAGGCAAACCACGCCCAGCACTGTAGTCAGCACGGCAATGACCGTTGCTATCACCGGATGTTTAATGAAATAGGCACTCATGGCTTCTCGTTATTTCTGAGCGGCAGGAGCGGCGGTTACGGACGGCGTAGTCGTCACCGGCGGCACATATACGTAGTTGCGCGGATTCGGGGCAATGGTGCCGAAACCGGCGGGAATGCCCGCTGCCTTCATCCCCATATTCGCGGTGGCATAAATCTGAGCCATCTGGCCACCCTCTACAATGATGGGAGCCTCCAGCGGGTCATCATAGCCGAGGTCACGCAGGATGGTGGGCAAATCACCACGGGATTCCCCCTTGGCATTCACGCCGGGGCGAGCCGTAACAACCTGCATGGGCATATTGACCATCTTGCCATCGCCGTTGGGCATCTCAAGCATCACCTCCGGTCCGAGGATAACGTCAATACCGTAGGGCTGCATATCTTTGCCTACCACGTAAATGAAGCGGTGGTTCATGGAGGAAAGCAGCGCGCTCTTGGGCACCAAGAAGGCGTCTTTCACCTCGCCGATTTGGGCGCGCACCTGCACGGAAGCACCGGAGCGCAGGCGCAGCTCTTGGTTCGGAATCTCACCGATGAAGCTTACGGTACCGGTGGAGGAGTTCACCTCACTGTCCATCGTCTTCACGATACCGCGGTGGGGGTACAGGGAGCCGTCCTCCAAGAACACGTCGAACTCCGTGAAGGGGGAGTCCATGTTCTGCCCGGCGTGGAAGTTGGTCTGCGTGACGATGTCGAGCACATGTTTGCCGGTCACCATGAAATCCACGCGGATGGGGTCGATGGCGCTCATGCGGGTCAGCACATTCACACCGGGAGACACGTGATCACCCACACTCACCGCGGAGGAGGTGGCGTAGCCTTTGAAGGGGGCTGTGATGGTGCAGCGCTTGAGGTTGATTTGCGCATTCACCAGCGCTGCTTCCGCCTGTTTCACCTGAGCTTTGGCGGCGGACAAGAGAGCCTCAGTACGGCGCTTGGCGTGCTCTGCATCCGTGAATGTTTTTTCGGAAACGGAACCGGACTTCACCAGGCCTGCATAGCGCTCTACATCTTGGCGAGCCTGAGTATCCGCCACTTCCGCCTGCTGCACGGCTGCTTTCGCGGCTTCCAGATTAGCCTCCGCCATATCCACAGCGGCGCGGTACACCTCATCATCAATGCGGAAAAGCACCTCCCCCTTCTCACAGGGAGAACCGTTGATATACACCTGCTCAACAATCTTGCCGGCTACTTCCGGCTTAATATCCGTCTGCTCCGTACCACGCAATTGGCCGAACCAAGTGGCATACACGGGCACCGTGCGGCGCTGCAGCTTCATGACGGAAACCGGCAAGGGCGCCATCCCCTTCTTTTTCGCTACCGGCTCATCCCCCAATACCGGGGCAATAAAATCATTGTAGAAACGCTCGCAAAAACTGAGTTCTCCGTTTTCCTCCCCTCCGCAGCCGGTCAATGCAGCCAGAGCACCGCCTGCGAGAGCCATCCACTTGATGTTTTTCACTTTCATATTTATTGAGCAAAAAAGTTGTTTATTTGATATTGTCGTAAATGCGCCCTAAAAGCTGAGCCAGTTGCTCACGCTCACTCGGGGAGATGCCATCCAAAATACGTTCTTGCAAATTGCGGGTATTGCGCATCATCTTCTCACGGAACGCCTCTGCTTTCTCCGTCAGGTAGGCGTTTTTCACACGCCCGTCCTCGCAATCAAACGCCGTGCGCACAAACCCCTTCTCCTCCAAGCGCAGCAACAGCCCCTTAACGGTTGTATGAGTCACACCCAAGTGGCGCTCCAAGGCTTTTTGGGAAACAGGGCCACCCCCGCATGCCTGCAAATATGCCAGCACACGACACTGAGCTGCCGTCAGCGGCAGCTCTTCCTGAAGCGCGTATAAGGTCGTTACTCGATCCGTTATCAGCTTCATCATGAATGTTATCCTACTGTCTCCCTGCATCATTTTTCAGCCTTTTACCTGATATGAAGCACGCTTCATATCAACGCGAGAAGTTTACCAAATCAGGCACAAAAGTCAAGTAAAATGATGCATTTTTCACTGAGCATAAGCCTATATTTTTCAGGCCTCTAACCGGCGGTAATGGTTAAAAAATTCCTTGTAATTCTCCACCCCTTCCTCCATCGCTTGCAGCATCTCATCGCGCATGCGCCGTGCCGCCATCAGCGCATTTTCGTTGCCACCACAGCGAAGGTCCGAAAAATAACGGACAAAACGCTCACCTCTCCGTGTAATACAAAGACGCCACCCCACGAAGGTGTAGCTCTCCCCTTTCGTTGCCTCATACCGCGTTATATATTTTTCCTTCATATTCCGATTGTGCTGAGCAGCATTTTATGAAGCATGCTTCATTTTGTCAAGTTTTATTTATTCATTTTCAACTTTTAGAAATGTTAAATTTTTAACATTTTGCAATTTCGAAAAAAGGTGCTAGAATGAGAGAGAACCAAATTCCCTGAGTAGAACAAAATGAATAACGACTATAGGAACGACGTGCGAGAGCAATTAAGCAGAGCGGAACAAAACGCCCTGACTGAGCTGAAACAAAAAGGCGGAGAAACAGACAGCGGCAAAAGCCTGAGCCGCCTGGCGCAACAACTACACACAGATGTGGCGACCATGCGCGCCATACTCCGCAAATTACAGGAACTGCGCTTGGTGGAACCCGCGCCGGAGGGAGCACTGAATGACGGAGGGCGTCATTACCGACTCACACGCCAAGGTCGCGGCTTTTTACCGAAGTAAGCAGCCCCCCCCACAGCCCCGTTTTTCCGTGGGAACGGGGCACGATAGCGGCAGTTGCAGGGGAGATTGAGCGTAGGGCTTGCCATCATAGAAGCCCACTTGTTTTTTTTGCACCGGTGCAAAAAAAACAGGGCCGACTACACACGAAGTGCAATCGGCCATGTAAAACAACCAAGGAAAAAGGCTCAGTAGAGTGGAGAAACTCAGGCCTTAGCGGCGCGAGCTTTCTTGATCATGGAAGCGACAGTCTCGGAGGGCTGAGCGCCATTGCTGATCCACTTTTCAACCTTCTCCAGGTCAAGGGTGTAGTTCTCACCCTCAGCCATGGGGTTATAGGTACCTACCTGTTCAATGAAGTCGCCATCACGGCGAGCGCGGCTGTCAACGACAACGATCTTGTAATAAGGACGGTCCTTGGACCCCTGACGGTTGAGACGAATTGCTACCATATTGTAAAATTAGATTAGATTTGGTTGTTTCCACCTTGCTTTGCAGTGGGAAGATGCTTTAACAGCAGCACTCTGGCAAGAAGGCGGTGCAGGAAATTACCACACCCCGAGACCAAAGTCAAGCATAAAGGCGATTTTTTTTACTTTTTTGTGATTTTTGCACCGGCAGCAAACGCCAAATCGGGCGGGAATCCCGCAAAAAAAACAGACAGCCGCGTTCTTCCTGCTTTACAAAAGGGGGCAGGATGGAGTAGAATGATGGCGTATGAACAAGTGGATACTCCCCATCACAACAGGCATACTTCTGAGTGCCTGCGCAGCGCAGCCCGGCAACGGCAGCACTGCCACCCCCGCCCGCACCGCAGCAACAGCCGGTTCCGTTAATGTTGAGCAACTCGGCCGCCGCATCTGGGCAAATGAATGCGCCGGCAGCGTGCAAGGGCTGGTCAGCTGGAACTCCGGAGAGGATTTCCCCTCTTTGGGCATCGGGCATTTCATCTGGTACCCGGCGGGATACAGTGGCCCCTTTGATGAGAGCTTCCCGAAGTTCGTGGCATACGCCCGCTCCCGCGGCGTGAATGTACCGGCAATCTTCAACGGCACAGCCCCGTGGGCGAACAAGCAGGCATTCTTAGCGGACAAGAGCGGCAAAGCGGATGAAATGCGCCGCTGGCTGGCGGCCCACGTCGGTTTGCAGACGGAGTTCATCATTCGCCGCTCGCGCGCGGCACTACCCACCATGATGGCGCACAGCAGCAAGCCCGCTGCAGTTCAGGCTCATTACAACGCCTTGGCCGCCACCACTCAGGGTATGTACTGCCTGGTGGATTACGTCAACTTTAAGGGTGAGGGCATCAAAGACACGGAGCGCTACAATGGTGAGGGCTGGGGGCTGCTGCAAGTGCTCGAAGAGATGCAGGGCAACCCGCAGGGGCGTGCCGCTACGGCGGAGTTCTCACGTGCTGCGGCAGTGGTCATGCGCCGCCGTGTTGCAAACTCCCCGGCAGCTCGCAATGAGCAAAAATGGCTTGCAGGCTGGCTGAACCGCTGCAATACCTACAAATAAAAACGCTTTACACAAAACAAACAAGCTCCCCCTTTGCCACGGCCGTGGCAAAGGGGGATATTGTTTACTCCGATGAAGGAAGACATTACCTACGCGGCAGGGTGTGTGCAGAGTTTGCGGGGCGAGCCCCGGGAGAAACCTGCACGGGGCGCGGACGGGGAGAGGAGCGGCGGGGAGAATGATGCTTGCCATGGTGATGCCCACCACGGCGAGGAAGCAGTACCGGGGTAGGCACATAGGTGGGGATATACACGGGGCGGTCAATCACAACGGTGGTATCACGAGAGGCATTCTCCGCCTCAGCGCGCCCCAGCTCCTTGTTAAGCTGAGCCACTTTGGCACGCAGCTCCGCAATTTCATCCGCTTGGCGTTTCAGCGCATCCTGTTGACTTTGCACAGCAGAGCGCAGAGATTCCAGCTCATCCTGAGCTGCGGCCAAGCGCTCAAGCTCTTGCTCAAAGCTCTTTTTAAGCGTTTCCAGTTCAGCAGCAAAGCGCTCAGCATCTGCCGGCAAGTTCATGCGCAGCGCCTCGCGGTAATTCCACTCAGCAGCCAAGAACTCCGCCACCGCGGCATCCACCGTGAAGTAGGCGCTGCAAAGCTGAATCACATCCGCCCCGCGCAAGTAGCGCGCATACTTGCCGGCGGCCACTAAGGCAGCTTCACGGCGGGCTTGTTCCTCCTGCAAAGCTTTTTCGCGGGCTTCTTTCGCCTCACGCTTGGCGCGGCGTTTTTCCTCAGCAGCGGCGTCAGCAGCAGCGCGGCGAGCCTCCACCTGCTCAGGGGTGAGCTCATACTTTTGTTGCAGCTCGGGGCTGAGCTTCGTGTAGTAAAACCTCTCAATCCCACCGGCATGCCGGATTTGCAAAGATTCCGCATCTTGGCGCAGCACCTCCGCATCTTTCAACACAGTACCATCCGCCAGTGTAAAATCCTCAGCATGGCAGCACAGCACCAGAGCCATCGAAAGTAAACATCTTTTCAACATGATTTTTATTCTCCGTTTAAGGCTTTATCCATTTTCTCCGAGCGGGAGTACGAGGCGGCGCTACGCCCGGCAGCATCACAAGCAGCAGGATTCGCCCCGGCAGCCAGCAGGGCCTTCACCACCGCCGTATTGCCGGACAGCACGGCATGCACCAAAGGCGGGGTACCGGCGGCATCCACCATATCAGGCAGGGCCCCCTGCTCCAGCAGCAAAGCCAACACGCGCGGCTGCCCCTCAGCAGCGGCAGCACACAGCAGCGTAGAACCATGAATGGCAGCATTCACCGGCACACCGTTCTCCAGCAGCAAGCGCAGCTCCAGCTCACGGTTGCACTCCACCGCGCGCATGGCTGCAGCGAGTTTGCACTCTGCGCTCACATCCCCACGCTGCAAGAGCTCACGCACCACGTTCTCACGGCCACACTCCACCGCCAGCACCAGCACGCTGTCACCGCTGTCATTGTGCGCATTCACATCCCCGCCCTGTTGCAGCGCAGCGTATGCCGCACGGAACTCCGCCAGCTCCTCAGCCCCGGCCTCATTGGCGCGTGATACAAGCACCCACGTGCAGCTACCCACAATCAAAAACACAACAGACCACACCACTTGCATCACCCCGGAGCGGTGCGTCAGCGCTCGGGCCAAGGCCAAAGCGCCATCCACCACAAAACCGGTGGCGCACAACACCAGCGCCCACAGCGTCCACGTATCCGCCCCCTCAATATCCATGAAGCGGCAAGACAGCAGCCCGACAACGACAAGCAGCAATAATGGATTGTAAAAATCTTTCATACCTCTTGCATCTTATAGCAAAGCAGAAGCCCCCTTGTCGAGCAAAAAATCCGCAACAGCACGGATAAGCGGGCAAAGCGCGCCCGGTGCACAGTTTTTGCTTGCAAAGGGAGGGAAGTGCTGTAATATAAAGGCATGAGCCGACTTTCGATACCGCAGTATGTAATGGCGCTGGCACACGTGGCAGCACTGAGGTCTGAGGACCCTTTCCGCAAAGTGGGTGCAGCCGCGCTGGACAAAGACAACCGAGTCATCGGAACGGCATACAACGGTCTTTTCCCGGGATTTTCCGCTCCGGAGGGGTTCTGGGCATCTCGCTCAGAGCGGCAAAAGTACATGCTGCACGCGGAAATCAACCTGTGCAGCCTTTTCAAGCGAGGGGAAGCGAAGGTAGTGGCATGCACCACCATGCCCTGCACCTCCTGCATGCAAGCTCTTTGCGCGCACGGGGTGAAAACCATCTATTACGGTGAGGATTACGCGGATTCACGCGCGCCGGAAATTGCGGCCATGTATGGGGTAGAGCTGGTGCACGTGCCGGATTACCCGCTTTCACACAGTTTCCCGCTGGTCATACCGCAGGCGTAAGCCACCTGAGGCTCACAGCACAAGCTCATACAAATTAAACTCCGCGCAAACGGAGTCATACCGGAGCCGGTACGCACCGCGGAACTCGAACCCAAGCCGCCGGTAGAGCAGGTCCGCGGGCAAGTTGCCCTCTATCACATCCAAACGCAGGCATTTGCAGCCGGCAGCACGCGCGATGGCAGCGGCATGCCCCACCAAGGCCGAGGCGATACCACAGCGCTGCATGCGCGGTGACACGCCGAGCGTGTGTATGCACAACACCTCTGCTGCCGGGCACGCCACCGCCCACGGAGCTTGGTCATAGCCCGGGTTATACGCATGATTGAGCACCATGGCACCGGCAAGCTCACCCGCCACGGTGCAAAGATACAACTCCCCCGCTCGCGCAGCTGCTGCCAAATCAGCATCCGCAGGGTAGCCATCCTTCCGCCATCGCGCATGCCAGCGTGAGGCATCCATCGCGTCTATAATATCATTATACAGCAGGCGCAGCTGCGGCACATCCGACTCTGTAGCCGGGCGAAATTGAGGTATTAAGGGCTGCATCCGCTTTATTTCACCACGAAAACCGCCGTGCCTACTTCACATTTTTCAAAGAGGAATGCCGCGACATCCCAAGGCAAACGAATGCAGCCGTGCGAGGCCGGATACGAGCGGATGGGGCCTTGGTGTAAGCCCACGCCATCCAGCGTAAGGCGCATGAAAAACGGCATGGAGGCATGGTAGAGATTCGAGCGGTGGTGGCGGTCTTTCTCCTGCACGTGGAAGTGCCCGGTAGGAGTAGGAGTGGAGCGCTTACCGGTGCACACCTTAAAAGAGCGTACCATGGTTTCTCCCTCCATGTAATAGCCGCGTTGCTCCGTCAGGTTAATGATGACGTAGCGCCCCTGCTTCTCAATAGCAGCGAGAGCGTCTGAGTGCATGCGGTTATAGGCCTCCGCCTCCACACTGACACGCCACACAGCCTCTTTCATGGCGGCGCGGCGGGCGCGCTGCATGGCGGTACGTTGCTTAGAGGTCAGGGCGGAGCCCTCCGCCTTCTGGGCTTCCGTAGGTTCAATATCCTCCGGGTACAGCAGGCGCACTCTTTTGACATCCGGCACAAGCACGGGGGGCATCATGGCGGTGCGGCGCTGGGCTTCCGTTAATCCCCAAGCTGAAGAAATGCGGATATTGACCGGCTGCGAATAGCGCTCCGACATAGCGACCATGGGGTTACGGTAGCGCGGCACCGGAGCACTGCTCTCTTGCTCCGCTGCGGCAAAGCTGCAGCAAAACACGACAAGTAGCAGAAAAAACGGGAAAAATTGCGCTTTTTGGGGGAATATCATATAGCCGAGACACACTCTACCACATCCACCCCCATACGGCAAGATTTTTTGCAGCCATGGGGCGATATATTACACTTTCCGCGCAAAAAAACGCTACCCTGCGAACACAGAGCAGCGTTTTTTTGCGAATGAAATCAGCTGTGCGTTTTACTTTTTGCGGCAGCACTTCTTCTTGCCTGCGGGCTTTTGCTCGCAAGCAGCGGCTTTCGGGGCCAAGGTGCGAACCTTGCGCTCCCAGCTCCAATCCCAACGCGTGAGGGAAGAGAAGCAAGCGGCCAGCAGGTCCACACTCGCCTGCACGTCCGTCTTGTGCGCCATCTCGATGCTCTGGTGCACATTGCGCACGGGAATGGAAACCGCACCGGCAATGGAGCCACCGGCGCAGAACTTCTGCATGGCGCCGGCATCCGTACCGCCGGCAGCCAAGAGCTCCAGCTGGTAGGGGATGTTACCCTCCTCGCAGAGGGCGGTCATGAACTTCACCATGCGGTTGTCCGTGATGAGCGTGCCGTCATACACCTTCACGGCCGTACCCTTGCCCAGCACAGTGCACTTATCGTGAGCGCCGGAACCGGGGGTATCGAACGCGATGGTCACATCCAGAGCGAAGGAGAAATCAGGCTGAATGGCGATAGTGGCCGCCTGAGCACCGCGCAGGCCCACCTCCTCCTGCACGGAGAACACGGCGTAGAGGTCATAATCCGGCTTCTCACCGGCGGTGATGATGGCGCGCACGGCCTCAATAAGCAGGTAGCAACCACCGCGGTTGTCAATGCTCTTCACATTCAAGCAATCACCCATCTCCACCAAATCACCGATGCGGGTGATGGAGTCACCGATGGAGACGTACTTCTCCACCTCCTCCTTGGGCATGCCGAGGTCCACCACGTAATCCGTAACGGCAGGCATCTTGGTGCGCTCCTCCGGGGACATCACGTGAATGGGCTTCACACCCATGCAGCCCGGCAGGTCCTTGGTACCGTGCACGGTTACGCGCTGAGCCGTCAGGGTCTTGGGGTCAAAACCACCGAGAGGGAGAATGCGAATGAAGCCGTTGTCATCAATATGGCGTACGATGAAGCCGATTTCATCCATGTGGGCAGCGCACATGATTTTCTTGTCGCTGCTCTTACCCTTAATCAGGGCAATCACGTTACCCAGATTATCCACGGTGATGGAATCCGCCAGCGGGGTCATCTCACGGATAACAACCTCACGGATACCGTACTCAAAACCGGGAGCCCCGGTCGCCTCACAAAGTTCTTTGAAGAGTTTGGTGTTCATTACACGCACAGCATACTCCCACACCGCCCGAATATCAAGCCAAAACAGTGTCCGCACGCACTTTATGAACGCACAAACGCGCGGCAGGCACATCCCCACCGCGCGTTTGCTCGCTATACTAATGAAGCAGGACTCAAAAAAATCAAATGTAGATGCGAATGACGGCCTTGCTGCGCAAGCGGCCAATCCACTCGCGGTAGCGCTGCTCACTCTTCTTGCGGCGCACGGACTCATCCACACGAGCCTTGATTCCGCGGGCATTGAGGGAGGGAGCGGGCGCCTTCTTCATCTCAAGCACGCGCACGATGGTGAAACACCCTTGGGGAGCCTCCAGCGGGCCGGTCAATTCGCCCTTGGGCAGAGAGAATACGAGGTTAGCGAACTCCACAGAGTGCTCACTGCGCTTACGGAACGGCCACTTGCCACCCTCTGCAGCGTATTCATCCTGAGAATACTGGCGGGCAGCTTCCTCAAATGTAATCTCCCCCTTCTTAATAGCCTCCACCAAAGAATACGCGAAGGCGCGGTGCTCCTCCGGGGTGGCATTCGGGTCCGGCCCCATGCCATACGGCAGGTAAATCTTCTCGTAGCGGATTTCATCACGCGTCATATCGCGGTAATCAGAGCGAGTGGCGCGGTACTCAGCCTGGATTTCATCCGGGGTGGGCGGGATATCGCGGTCATAACGCATGGAGCGCATGCTGTGCACCGTCAACTCCTTGCGCACGGAATCACGGAACTCGCTGTAGGTCATCCCACTGGCGCGCAGGTTATTGAGCAAAGCATCACGATTACCGTTGAACTGAGTAAGAATACGGCGGTTAATCTCCTCCTCCACCGCGGTCTCCGGCATCGTCAGCCCCTTGCCTTCAAAGTCACTCAACACCAGCTCGCGCTCAATCAGCTCATCCAACACGGCCTTCTTGGCCTTAATCAACTCACCGTTAAAGCGGCGCCCCTGCTGCGGGTACAGCATGGTAAGCTCCTTCACATACGGCATCAAGCGTGAGCGCACCTCCGCAGACGTAATGGGGCGACCATTCACCACCGCGGCCACGCGGTTGACGATACGGCGGGGCTTCGGCTTCTGCGGTGCCGGCTTTTTGTCAGCAGCATCCGCACAAACAGCAAAAAGGCTGCAAGCGGCAAGTATTGAGAGAATGCTCAGGTGCTTCATACGCTTTATTCTACTACAAAAAAAACAGATTGCAATCTTCTTCTTTGTCAACTTCATACTTTATTCTCGCCTTGGTGGCGGAAACATGCTACCATCACGGCAGTTCACCCCCCTGATTTGCACATATGGCGTTCAAATTATTCATACCGGGCCCCACAATGGTAGCGGATGACATTCTGGCGGAAATGAGCGGCCCCATGATGGCGCACCGTTCCCCGGCAGCCTCGGAAATCCAAAAACGCATCTCCGAGAACATGCAAAAGGTGCTCTTCACGCAAAATCGCATCCTGCTCTCCACATCTTCCGGCTCAGGCTTGATGGAAGGCGCCATACGCTCCTGCACGGCCAAACGTGCCGCCGTTTTCTCTTGCGGCGCCTTCGGTGACAAATGGTTCAAGATTGCCCAAGCCAACGGCATTCCCTCTGACCTGTTCTCCGCGGAGCCCGGCCAGCCCACCACCCCCGAAATGGTGGAGGCTGCCCTCGCCACCGGTAAGTACGACGTCGTCACTGTCACACACAACGAAACATCCACCGGCATTCAAAACCCCGTGGAGGACATCGCGGAAGTCATGAAAAAATACCCGGATGTCGTGTGGCTGGTGGATGCTATCTCCTCCGCAGCCGGCACAAAGATTGAGACGGACAAGCTCGGTATAGACGTGCTCATCACCGCTACGCAAAAAGGGCTCGCCGTCCCCCCGGGCATGGCACTCTGCGCTATGAGCCGCAAAGCTTATGACCGCACGGCGGAAGTTCCCCACCGCGGGCTCTACTTCGACCTCCGCAACCTCTGGAACTTCATCGACTCCAAGAATTACCAATACACCTCCACCCCCAGCCTCTCCCACATGTACGCGCTGGATAAGCAGCTGCAGCACATCGTGCACGAGGAGGGCATTGAAGCCCGCTTTGCCCGCAACAAACAGTGCGCGGAGTTCACCCGTGCCTGGGCGGATGAATACTTCCGCGTCTTCCCGAACCGCCGGTACCTCTCCAACACGCTCACCGTCATCGATGCCCGCCCCAAAGGCTGCACGGCGCGTATCTCCATACCGCAGCTCAACCAAGCACTGGCTGAGCGCAACTTACAATTAGGCAACGGCTACGGCGTACTGAAGGATACCACCTTCCGCATTGCCCACATGGGCGAGCTGCGCTTGGAAGACCTGCAAGAAATCACCTCCGCCGTGGTGGACGTGCTACACCTCTGAACCGGAAAACCGCACAAAAAAGCCGTTGCTCGGGGCAACGGCTTTTTTGTGTACCCTCTGCGTAGAGGGAGTATAAGAAGTTCGTAACAGATTTACAGAGCACCGAACTCGCCTTTGCGGATGCGGTTCATGTAGCTATTGACGTGGCGAATCCACGGCCCGGTGCTCTTACAGTATGCACGGGCAATCTGAGGCACCGTTTTGCGCCCCTTGGCATGGTACTTAGCCAATATCTGCGCAAGATCATGCACGCATGCCTCTTTGCTTTCATATTTACGCTGTCCGCGCTTGCCCATGATGCCCGCAAGATTGTTCTTGCGGCGGGCTGCTGCGGATGTCGCGTTGGCCGATTCGTGGCGAATAATCGCCTCCATTAACACGGGGTCCACGCCATGTTTCGCGGCCGCTTCTTTGATGGCAGGACGCAGCGCGGTCACGGTCTCGGCAACTGCGCTGAACACCATCATTATACCGGTCAGAATGATAAGGATAGATCTCATGCTACCACGAAGATAACAATTCCACAACCACTTGTCAAGCCTAAAATGCTGCATACTCGCATATTTTTATGATTTTTTACTTCATAAAGAACCATAGGGGCTGTTCTACTAATCTCTGCATATTCTTACCGTATATGAAGTAATGGTACGTATATGCCTCCGTTTCAACCCTAGCTATATGGGGACTTCTAATTAGTCTCTACTGCGCGATAAATCGGAATTTGGAGCACCGTTAGGTGCTCCTCGCGTGAGGCCGTTAGGCCGAACGTTCGCGCGAGCGACAGCGAGCGTTCGCGCGTAGGGGCGCAAGCCCCAAGCGTTCGTGTGAGCGTTAGCGAGCGTTCGCGTGAGCCGCAGGCGAACTGAAATGTATATTACTGCGGGCGTATGCCCGCCTAACTTAAAGCCCCGTAGGGGCGACGGACGTTAGGCAGGCGGTGGAGTGAGCGTAAGCGAACGGAACCCCTGTATAGCAACAAAAAAGGAAATGGAACCCAGGGAACCTGTGGTGACATATAATGGCGAGGACCGTAGCGAAGCGGAGCT
>JAEIGA010003107.1_pt1 | contig 26133 bp, 16 predicted proteins | sample 9270691 | NCBI WGS metagenome assembly JAEIGA01 (sample SAMN17057246, study PRJNA624740) | gut metagenome | biome: biome; isolation source: fecal sample | host: Bos grunniens | place: China: Xizang | collected 2019 | reverse complement strand
GTCAGCTCCTCTGCCGCTCATGAACAAGGCGAGATTGATGCTGACGCTGGCCAGATCAGAATCCGGCTGATACTTTTCAGCGCGCTTCAGGATACCATCCCAATCTTCATGACGGACAAGCTGATCGTATGCGACAATTTCTACAATATCCTTCTTATAAGTAAGATGCAAGGTCAATGCACCTCCGACAAGGACAATCGCGTATATAAGTATACACGCCACTTTCTTGATCCTAGGTAAACAGTCAGCAAGGATAGGGACAATCAGGGTAAAACCGGCAATGATCAGCTGCATTACAGGTACAGTGACCGCCATTCTATAATAATTCACACCGAACACAACAGTCTTCCAAGGGTACTGATGCATATAAGTCAGTCTGGAAATCACAACGGTAAGAACTGCCACAGCAATGAGAATCAAAGATCTGCCATTCTTTTCCTTGATGCAGACAAAGAGCGTGAATACGAAAACGGCAGGTCCTATAAGCCAGTAACCAAGCACTGTTGCAATTGCAGTCCAGACAAAACCCTTGCACTTACTGTAACATATGCAGAATCGTACAGAAATGATCAGGGCAACCAGATAGCTGAGCAGGACATATATATCACCCATATATATCAGCATCATTACAGGGGCTACAAAGCTGAGAGCGTACAGATCATCACGTCCTATAGCCTTTGCAATTGATCTTTGAAAGACTACAAAGATGACAGCCATAAGGATCTCTCCAAGGTAAGGGAGAAAATTGAACTGGGTGATGAATTCTGAGATATAATCTGCAAGCCCTCCTGCAATGACGATTCTTTCCAAAAAGTAGTCACTTGTAAAAAGGAAGAGCTGGTTCTGCTCCTGCAGGCCTAATGCATAAGGATGAAGCAAGATCCAATACAGGAAGACAGCGACACCAAATACTGCAGAAGAGATATATTGCAATGACTTATTCATTATTTATAGATGTAAAACTATTCAAGCTGACATAGATGCCTGAAGAATCCAACAAATATACAAAAAAAGGCAGTTGCTGCAAAGCAACTGCCTTAATATTAAGGGAGATGAATATTACTATTCCTTAACACGTGAGAATACCCACATTGTCATATTATCAAATTCAGGATCCTCTGGACCTTCTTTGTAAAGAACGATATTATTAGAATCGTAGTAAAGGATCTTATACTCAGTTACAGGGACACCTGGCTCCTGGTATGTCCAAGGGAAGAGGAGACCTGGGCCTGATGTAGTAAGAGTACCAAGTTCGATACCATTGTCACCACGACGTCCATTCACTGTCGGGTCATTCATCTGAATGCTCCATGTAGCTTCACGTACCTTTTCACCTGCAGGAGAGTATGAAGTAACCCAATCCTCCTTGAACTCCATGTAAGCGCCTTCAGCTGCATCGCCGAATACCTGACCTCTTTCAGCATAGAGTTCAGACTTTTCAGCAAGTCTGCTAGGAGCATAACCCCATGAGAAGCCAGGAAGATCGCCTGTGAGGACATTGTAGTCGAATCCTTCGCCCGCCTTAGGAGCACCACCGTAAACGAAAGAGTATCTAGAGTTGAGCTCAACACCATATGTCCATTTTCCTTCCAAAGTGTACTGATCAGGAGTACCTGAAACGAAACGCCAGATTGTCATTGAGGTATCCCAGTCAGATGCATTAGGAGCTGTGTAAGCAAGAGTCAGGTTCTGAGGTGTAAGATACATCACATCAAACTCAGTAACACCCTGACCATTATCAGCTTCCCAAGGGCAAAGGATTGCAGGCTCAGATGTAACGAATTTACCAAGGCTCCAACCATCTGCACGTGTAGGGTCATAGTCCTTTAACTCGAAACCACCCTTACGAACAAGTGTTCCATCTGGTAAGTAAGAAGCGACTTCACCATCCTCAGTAAGTACCATGTAGGATGCTAAATCTCCATCACCTTCAGCTTTACCTAAAGTATTCAAATCTTCTGGTGACCACCAGTAGTTAACAACTACATCAGGCTCAACATACTGTGCGCCAGCATCACCAGTATATCCTGCCATAGCCCAAGGAGCGTAGTAATCCTCTCCATCTTCGCCAGGAAGATAATAAGAAGGGCCCCACTGCCAAACCTTCTTACTATAATCACCAGTAAGGAGGATCTGCTCACGAGTAAGCTCTGAAGGAGGTGTACACTGGAATTCGATTGTAGCCCAAGTAAGAGTACCGTCAGTATTGATAGCACGGAATCTCATGCTGATAGGACCAACATGTCCACGCTTAACAGGCAACTTGAATACTCCACCAGCACCTGTAGTGAGTGGAGACGCTCCATTCATGCTGAATACCTGTACAACGCCGACTGAGCTGTTGTACTTCACGAAGTTACCAGCTGGATCTGGCTGGGTACACTCCTTATCAGCATACTGAGTGTAGGTGATAGCCTCAGCGAGCGTAGCTTCATCAACCGGTGCATAAGCATCCGGTCCGTCAATGAGCTGTGGTTCGCAGGCTGCGAACGACAGTCCCATCGCGCATATCATTCCAAAAAATAATATCTTTTTCATATGTTCTCAAATTTTATTACCAACCCTGGAATTCAGCAGCAGGTGTTCCCCAACCTGGGTTCTGCTCATACTTGTACTCAATACCAGCACCGGCAGAAAGAGCTATCTGTGCATCAGGAAGTGGTGCAAATCCCTTAGTATCCTTGTAACGCTGACCGTAGCTTCCGTTGTACTTAGCCACATCGTTGGTAGCCTCAACACCGATATTCCAGATCTTCACACCATTCTGCTTATCAAGGGCAGCGACTGCGTAATCCTCGCCATAACGACGAAGGTCATTGAAACGAATTCCCTCGAATGCAAGCTCCCAACGGCGCTCTGCCTGGATGTTCTCGATAGTAGCAGGCTTAGAATCAAGACCGGCACGAGCACGTACTGCATCAAAGCTTACCTGGTTGCCGTTAAGCTCAGCATCCATAAGGAGAACCTCTGCGTAACGGATAAGTACCAAGTCATCGATAGTACAGAGCTGATAGTCGTCGTTCTCGCCTTCATTCCAAGAAAGACCAGGATACATTACATTTGTATAAGTATGCCATACCTTACCGTCAGCATCACGACCTGAGATAGGCATACACTTAGTCTGGAAGTAACCTGTCTCCTGAACGTAGTTGTCACGACCGTAATAGTAAGTCTCCCATGCATCATCAGCCTTAAGGATTGAAGCATCACGACGCTGGTCTTTTGGCTCAGCCTTAGTCCACTCATCTACGAATGCAGGCGAAACCGGACACTTACCCCAACCTTCACCGAGTGGGAAGTGATCCTCGAAACTATCCTGAGCACGGATACCCATCTGGAGAGCATACTGGTTAGTATAACCGATAGTTGTTCCCCAATCTGGCTGTGTATTGAACTTGACCATGAAAATCGCCTCTGGATTTACACCACCGTCGTTGCCGACATAGTTGTAACCATGACCCTTATAAGGAGACTTCTCGTCCTCTACAGTCACTCTGTTAGAGTAAGGCCAGAGGTTATGATAGTCATCAACAAGGCTGTAACCTGAATTTGCTACACAGTCAGCGATCTGAGCACCGACAACATCCTTTGTGAGTTCCTCACCGTTAGGAAGAGTCACTACCTCATCATTGTAGAAGCCTGCATAGAAAAGGTATGCACGACCGAGGAGAGCCTGAGCTGCATATCTGTCAGCGTGGCCGTCGCCAGTAGCCTTGACAGCAGGCAAAAGCTCAGCTGCAGTCTTGGCATCCTGCATGATCTGTCCCCAGAGAGGCTCGCCGGAAATCTGTGCCTGAGTTGCATCAGCTGTTGATGAAACAGGGCAAGGGATGTTTCCGAACATAGATGCGAGCTCATAGTAGAAGTATGCACGGAGGAAGTATGCCTCTCCGAGATACTGGTTGAGCTTTTCCTCTGCGAGGCCACAGTTAGGGAAAGACTCGATAGCTACGTTAGCGCGCGCAATACCAGTGTAACGGTCACAGTAGAACTGGTTGTAAAGGTCTGCACCTGAATTGAGCATCAGGTCCTGTGCCTGGAAATCAGGGTCATTTGTTCCACCACCGCCAAGACAGTCGTCAGAAGCTGCAAGAGACCAAAGATAATGGTTGTTAGCAGGATCGTTACCAATGGCTACGTTAAGATTGTTGTAGATACCGGTAAGCATCTGATCTGCATCAGCCTCATTTGCAGGGAAGTTGTCGCTTGTCTTTGACCAATAGTTAGTTGTGTCAAGGAAGCTCTCGCAAGACACGAGCGAAGAACAAACGGCGACTGCTGCGAAATATAATAACTTTTTCATATCAGTCACTTAATTAGAATTTGAGATTAACACCAATGATCATAGTACGAGCCTGTGGATAGTATCCTGTATCGATACCCTTTGCCCAATCCTCGTTACCAGCAGATGAACCAACCTCTGGGTCCATACCTTTATACTTAGTGAATACGTAAGGATTGTTAGTCTGTACATAGAGACGAAGCTGTCCGAACGGTGAGTTCTTCCAAAGCTTGTTGAAGTCGTATCCGAGGCTTACAGTCTGGATTCTGAAGAAGTCTGCATTCTCGATGAAGAGATCAGAGTTAGTGAGGTAGTTGTAAGTAGCACCTGGTACAAGACGTGGATATCTGTTTGAAGTGCCCTCACCATGCCAGTAGTCGTAAACTTCTGTAGTGTAGTTATCATACTGCTGGTCACCATATCTTCTGTAAGAACGGAATACCTGCTGACCGAAGTTACCGTAACCGCTTACATTGAGGTCGAAGCCCTTGTAGTATACGCTGAAGTTCAAACCTACGATAACGTCTGGGTTAGGATCACCCACCATAGTCTTGTCAGCATCAGTAAGGGTACCGTCACCGTTATAGTCAACGAACTTAAGGTCACCTGGCTGTGCTGGGTTACCCATAGTTGGCTTGCCTGCAGCAACCCACTCGTCGATCTCAGTCTGGTTCTGGAATACGCCGTCAGTCTTGTAAGCCCAGAAGTAACCGATAGGATAACCTACCTGAGCACGGTAGAACTCTGCAACACCCTCAACGAGCTCACCCTCACCGTGGATGATACCCTCATCGTTAGCAATACGTGTTACTCTGTTCTTGTTGTAAGCACCGTTAATTCCAATAGAGTATGAGAAGTCCTTACCGATTGAGTCGTTCCAGTTGAAAGCAAGCTCGACACCTGAGTTGCGGACGTCACCACCATTAATATAAGGTGCGTCCACACCGAAGTGTCCCATTACAGGAGCGTTAACGAGCCAATCCTTTGTATTCTTCTGGTACCAGTCGAATGTCATAGAGAGTCTGTTGCTGAAGAAGCGTGCGTCCAAACCGAGGTCGATCTGCTCTGAAGTCTCCCAAGTGATGTCCTTGTTTGCAAGCTTATCAGCGTATGCACCAGTCTGCCACATCTCGAGCGGACCATTACCGAAAGCGTAACCACCGTCAGAAGCACCTACTGATACAGTTGAAAGATACTGGAAGTTAGATACTGAGCAGTTACCGTTCTGACCCCATGATGCGCGGAGCTTCAAGTAATCAACCTTACCCTGGAGATCCTGCATGAATGGCTCGCTTGAGATCACCCAACCTGCAGCTACTGAAGGGAATACACCCCAACGGTTGCCAGGAGCGAAGTTAGATGAACCATCGGCACGTACGATAGCAGAAAGCATGTACTTCTCATCATAGTCGTAGTTTACACGACCGAAGAAAGAAGCCATTCCCCAGTCACCCCAAGTGCTACCGCCGAGGTTGCTGAGTGTAAGAGCTGTATTGCTCATGTTGTCAACATAAGCGTAAAGAGGATTATCTGGCCATTTACCACCAGAGTTCTCTGCGCTTACCTCCTCACCGAAACCTGAGTGCTCGAGAGTAGAACCTACGAGAACGTCGAAGTGGTTCTTTTCAGCAACATTGAACTTATAGTTGATAGTGTTCTCCCAAGACCAATCCCAACCTGCATAAGCGCTCTGTGAAACGCTGTCAGTGTTCTTGTAGTCCTTAGCGTTCACCTTGTAAGTTCTCTGATAGCTGCGGTATGTACCTGCATCGAACTTGTAGTTGAACTGGCTGCGGAATACGAGATCCTTGATAGGCTGGATACGGAGGTTTGCCGAGAGGTTGAGACCGTGGCTCTGGCTCTGGTTGTTACCTCTTGCACTTCTTTCCATGATCACGACTGGGTTTCTTGCATCTGTAGTAAGATTCCAGATACCGAGAGGTGCGAGATCATCATAGTCAGAGTAGTTACCCTCAGCATCGTAAAGAGGAACGAGAGGATTTGCGCGAAGCATGTTAGAGATATCGTTGTAGTAGAAGTCACCCTCAGCGATACCACCCTTTGTGCTGTAAGTGTAGGTCATGTTCTCACCGAAAGTGATGATGTCGAGACCGTTCTTGCGGAGGAGCACGTGATCAGAGTTGATACGTACTGTTGTACGGTTGTACTTAGACTGTACAGGATAACCGAAGATACCCTCCTGATTAGTGTTGGAAACACCGAATGAGAACTTGGTCATCTCAGTACCACCCACGATGTTTACAGCGTGATTTGAATAAGGAGCGTTTACATTGCGGATAGCGTCAAGCCAGTTTGTACCTGTGAAGCTACCGTCCTTGATGCTCTGGTAGAAAGCAGGCTCGAGGAGGCTCTCCCAGTCGATAGGGCTACCACCGCGGTTAACCTCAACCATGCTCATTACGTCCATATACTGCTGTGCATTGAGGAACTCAGGCATTCTCTGTACGTTCTGAACACCATAGAATCCATCGTAAGTAACAGTATACTTACCTGCCTTACCCTGCTTTGTTGTCACGAGAACAACACCGTTCGCACCACGTGCACCGTAGATTGCACAGGATGCCGCATCCTTGAGGACGTCGATGCTCTCGATGTCTGAAGGGTTGAGAGAGTTGATGCTGCCACCAGCTACACCGTCGATAACGTAGAGAGGCTCGAAGTCACCGATGGTACCCATACCACGGATAGAAACCTTGAAGCCTTCACCAGGCTGACCTGATGCCGCTGTGATCTGCATACCAGGAGTTGAAGCCTGCAAAGCTCCAAGCGGGCTGGTAGTGTTGAGCTTTGCAATAGCATCACCCTTTACCTGAACTGTAGATCCGGTTACCAGTTTCTTCTTCTGAGTACCGTATCCAACGACTACAGTCTCTTCGATAAGCTGACTGTCCTCTTCAAGAGTAATTGTGAGGGCGGCCTGACCGCCAACTTCAACTACCTTGGTAACATAACCGACTGAAGAAACGATGAGCTGAGCATTTTCAGGAACTGAAATCTCAAAGTTTCCATCAAGATCGGTAATCACACCATTGTTGGTGTTTCCCTGCTCAACGACCGAAGCCGCGATTACTGATTGTCCTGCATTATCAATGACAACACCTTTCACCTTGAACGGTGACTGCGCCATCATCGAGATAGAAGCAACCATCAGTACGAGAGAAGTAATTAATTTACTTTTCATAATGGTTATTAATTAGTTGGTTATAATGGAGTTGTGTTTTTTCCAAATGGTTAGCGTCATCGTATACATACCGTTCGAGCAAGAAAACGGCAGAGCACACGATGATACAAGATACAAATCTAGTAATTTTCTTTGTATCCTGAAAGCAAAATAAGATAATTATTTACAGATTCTTATCCGGTTTTTTAAAGAATTTGAAAACCGTCGGTGCTTTTATAAGAAATTGCAATGCATTCCATCTCGATAAGCCATCCCGGACGACAAACCGGAGCCTGCACAAAGACCGGATCAAGCATAGGCCACTTCTCCTTGAAGAGGTCTGAGACAAGCGCATAATCGGACGCGTCCCTAAGGTAGAGAATCGAAGATTGGATATCCTCTATGCAGGCATCAGCGTCAGCAAGCAAAGCGGCAATGTTTTCCATCATCCTCATGGCCTGGCTTCGCACATCACCCTCATGCATTATTCTGCCCTTGTTGTCGATGCTGGCAGTACCGCTGATGAAGATATGCTTTCTGTCACCATATGTGATGCTTGTGCCTCTCTCGAAAGTGACACCGTACTCGTAGGTCGGATTCAGGTGATCGGTAGCCTGAAGATATCTGATCTGATCTTGCTGCAAGCCTTTGACCGCATAGGCATCCATCACCACAACCTTTCTGTAATCGGAATGGGAGCCTTGAATGCCTGTGCTTGCTATGTAATGGGTATCAGCAGTAAGGCCTATCGAATCGAAATGATTGCGTCTGCCGACAACGACACCGGCGTAGTTGGTGTCGACGTCACGGACAAAGATCCATGTGCGGACACAGTTGTCGGCCACGCACATTTCTTCCTTTGCCAGCTCCCTCTCATAGTCTCTGAAAATTGCAGACATCTGTTCAAGGGAATTGCATGAATCGTCAACGAGTCCGTAGGTCACCTCATGCACATAATCAGGGTTGAGTTCCCCCTCGACAGTCCAAAGCCACGCGGCGATCTTGCTGCCGTCAAGGGGCTGCTGCTGAATGATTGAAGCAGAAGCTATTCCCTTATCCTCCAGCGCCTTGCAGAGAGCATCCTGCTGATTGGCTGCATCAGATATAAAGAAACGAAGGAAGAAAATCCGCTTTCCTTCAGAGAGGGTCACGACCTTATTCAGGACATCAGAAAGCTGGTCCTGAAATGGTGTCAACGGGTTACTGACTCTTACTATGTGGTGAAATTCCTTAACGCTTGTGTTCATTGATCTTGAAAGTTTCAGCTGCCGCCTCTTTAAACATCTGCCCAATACTCTGAGCATCAAAACTTACCGGCCCATTCGACAGATCAGGTATATTGTATGAAAGTAAACTGTTTTCATAATGCCAAGGGTCCTCCTGAGGAAGTACAAAAGGCTTTGTAAGATTGCCGGACTCATCAACATGACAGAAATATGGACGGCCATATTTTCCATCTCCCCTCTTGCTGGCGAAGACGAACCAACGGCTGTCTGATGACCAGCAATGATATGTTTCCGAACGATCCGAATCCGTCGCATCCATCTTCACGATCTCGCCGGTCTGGAGATTGATCATCTCAAGTCTGCATTCTGTATGCCAGATAGGGAATGTACCATAATCCGCAACCGTATACATCAACCATTTCCCGTCAGGCGAACATTTTGGATGACAGACACTTGCCTGATGCTGTTCAGCATCCCACACGACCTCTGCCTGCTTGCCGGCCTTACCGGTCTTCTCATCGAAACTTATCTTCATAAGCGAGTATCTGAGTTTCTCGATATCACGTGGCACAGGAAGTGTGTCAGCAGCGCAATAATATATGCTGTTTCCATCGGCAGAGAATACCGGGAAAGTTTCAAAGACATCTTTGCGGGACAGATGTGACGGGATGATGAGTTCATTCCTGTCAAAGTCTGTTATGACAAGATCAGACGCCGTATCATAAACCTCCAGTCTCTGAGTGCCCAATGCGTGGAAACCCGGAATGACGACATTGGATGAGAATACTCCATATCTGCCGGAAGGATGTATTTCGCCATATACTGTACCCGAGACCATGCTTTCATCATTCAAAGCCAATTTGCGGACTTCACCATTCCTGTTAAGGAACGCGCCGCCGTTCTTGCCGCGGACATAAAACATCGAAAGATCAGAACGCGCTTGACTGTGAATATGACAATTCATACACGAGTTGTCTGTATTCTTCCAGTCAGACAAAGCTCTCTCTTCGAAATTCTCGAGGCATCTTTCACGGATTTCGACCTCATGCCAAACCTCATATGCAGGCTCGATGAGACGATATGAAACATATGGATCGATCTTGTCAGGAGACACATGCACCTCCCACTCAAAAGTCTGTTTATCACCACCTTTCAGGGTTAGTTCCGAAGAAAAGCGTATAGTACCGGACACAGCGGAAGCCAGCAAAGACTTCCACTGCCGCATATCCCAGACAACCTCTTTACCAGAGAATTTCACAACTGTGTCATTGAAGGTGACAGTAGTTGCAGCCTTCTTGACGCCGGAGGCTGTATAATGGAAATTGAGAGGCGCTATGTTGACAGGCACAGTGACGCCTGCATAGTCGGGATATATGAAAGTGTCGGTGTTTGTCACAACCTCGACAGCCGCCCCGCCACAGGCAGAGCAGAACCAGAGAACGCATGCCGCAGCCGCGATCTTATTTAGTATTTCTTTTAGCATACTGATAGAAGAACCAATAGGTGTTGCCATACTTTTTCTGCATTGGAGCCATCGCACCCTGACTCAGGACTGACAACTGATCGTAACCATTGAAATCCTGGAAAACCTCCCTTGAGATACGGTAATATGAAAGATTCTGCGGAGTGACCTCGTTGCGCAGTGCCAAATATATCAGAATCGCCTCATCGTAAAGGCGGGACCTATCCACTGAAGGATCGTAATCCTGGACAAAGTTCCTGAGATCCTTGAGCAAGAGATCATAGCAGAGCAAGTATTGTCTGGCAATCTGGTTCTCAGGATTCGATGCAAGAAGATTTCTCAGCATTACCCTATATTGCGATTGGCTGTGCACCACATCCTGTGTCGGGAGAAGACTCCTCATCTGTTTCAGATGCTCCTTCACCTCCTCGGATTGCTGTCCAGGCATCCTGTCCGCAACCCACTTCTCGCATCCCGGTTCATCAGACAGGAGCCTGAGGTATTTCCTGGCAGCCTCTTCCTGTCCTGTTACAAGATTGACCTGCGCCAGACGCTTGAGATAAGGAACACCATAATGGCCAGGGGAAAATGATTGAGCCAGCATAGCGGCATGCTCTGCCATGGTCATTTCGCCTAAACGATACCAGGCTTCCGATCTGGCTGCGATCTTCAATTGGGTGGATTCATCGCCGATAGGCATAAAAAGAGCTCTCTCAAATGGCTGATAATAATACATGAGACTGTCAGCAAGACAACCTTTCATAGCCATCGCAAGGTTATGGTAGTAAGCCGCTATCTCTGATTTTCTAGATCCACTGGTCATCTCTTCGACCTTCTCCCAGTTGCCGTCAATGGCCTCGAGAACAAGGCCTAAGACATTTTCAATGGCGGCATTCTCCTCACCATAAAAATCAACCATCAGGGAGTCGCTCAGATGATGACCTTCCTGCCATGTACGATAGTAGGAAGTTTTGCTGTCCGAGCAGGACATCAGAGATAATATAAGAATGACAACTAGAGAAACTCTCTTTATAGGACTCATATTGAGCAGATTTTTATACAAAGATATAATTAATTTAATAACTTTGTGGGATAATGTTGAAATAAATTGAAATGACACGAAGGCAAACCACAATATCTGCAATTCTATCAGCGACGTTCATTCTGCTGACATTTGCTTTCTTTAATTTTCTTTATCCATATCACATCCACTATCAGGAACAGTTGCAGTTCTTCCGCTTCAGCACGGATTATTTCCTTGAAAGCGTGGCCGTTCCAGGAGGGCTCGGAGACTGGATCACAGGTTTTCTGGTGCAGTTCTTCTATTACGCACCTCTTGGAGCCCTGATATTGTCCATACTTCTGGGACTCATTCAGTTCCTGACCTGGAAGAACATGGAGAAAGGCAACTTTGCCAGCTATCCGCTGAGTTTCCTTCCGGCAGTCTCGATGTTCCTGTTCTTCGGAGGTGAGGAGAACCTTATAACTGCCGCTGTTGCCCTTGCAGCATCCCTCGCCGCCGCTTTCGGCCTTATGAAGATAAAGAAATCAGGCCTTCGAGACATTATCACGGTCATGCTCATTCCTGTACTTTATATGATGTTCGGAGGCATCAGCTTCATGGTTCCGATCATCGTAGGAGTCAACCGTATGATCCGCAGGGAAAGCGCAAAAGGGTCTGCCATCTTTGCAGTAACGTCAGTTCTGATGGCGGCGGCAACTGTCTTAGTTGCCCGCCTGTGCACACCGTACCCTCTTGACAGACTGGTCTTCGGTGTACATTATCATAGATTCAGCTATATCCTCCCTCTGTTTGCATGGATTTCGGTTGTTCTTGTGCCGGTTGTCATGTTGTCAGCAGCGGTGATACGCAAGGAGAAAGCATTTGCATTGTCACTGGCCATAGCCATCGTACCTGCAGTGTGTCTTATCCCGAGTTCGATAGACCTTGAGAAGGAAAGACTTTTCGGATACGACTTCATGACAAGAATGGGACAATGGAACAAGATTCTTGCGACAGTTGACAAACATCCTATGGATTCCCCTATCGCGGTGGAGTGCGTCAATCTTGCTCTTGCCAAGACCGGACACCTCTCAAGCGACATGTTCGCCTTCTACCAGAACGGCACAGCAGGACTTCTGCCAAAATATGTCAGAGACCATTTCACTCCAGGTCCGACAGGAACCGTATACTACCACCTCGGCATGATCAACACCGCTCAGACTTTCTTCTTTGAAGCCCAGGAAGGTATTCCTGATTTCCAGAAGAGCGCAAGATTCAGCCAGGCTCTTGCCAAGACCAATCTGCTGAACGGAAACTACGCTGTTGCAAGGAAATATGTAACCGCTCTGAAACAGACCATATTCTATCGCAAATGGGCTGAGCAGACAGAAAGGCTGCTTGAAAATCCGTCGCTCATAGAAGCTGTTCCCGAATATGCTCACATGCGTTCTGTCAGGATCAGAAGCAAGGATTTCCTCTTCAGTCAGGATGAAATGGACTCGATGCTCGGACTTCTCTATCTTGACAACACAACCAATACTATAGCGATGGACTACCTGCTGACATGGTGTCTTCTACGCAAGGACCTCCCACGCTTCATGGAATGCCACCAGGTCATGCGGTCAGGTTATGATGCACGCCACTATCAGGAAGCCGCCATACTTTATTGGTCGCTGACTCACGACGGCCCGGAAGGCATGCCGGGATTCATTTCCAGACAGGTTGAATCGCGATTCGCAAAATTCATCTCCGACTTCCGTTCAGGCAAAGAAGAGGCTATCATGGAGAAGGAATACGGAGACACATACTGGTTCTACTATTGTTACAGATTGAACACTACCATTGAAGAAGATGATGAAAAAAATAATGCACATAGCTCTTAGCATACTGCTGGTCAGTTCCTGCTATAGATTCGATCCGACAGAGGCACGCTATACAGACGGCCCTATCTGGCCTGATTATATGGATGTGACAATCCCTGTGGGCATCGCTCCGCTTAACTTCTGCTATACAGCCGCAGATGGCCCTGTACCGGAGACAACATTCAGCCACGGCGACATGAGCATAACCATCAAAGGCCGCGAAGTCGTATGGAAGGCTAAGGAATGGGAAAAACTTCTGGAAACTGCAAAAGGCGGAGACATCATCGTCAGAAGCAGCGTCCTTCCGGACAGCTGGACAATGCATGTGTCTGAAGACGAGATAGATTATGGCATAACATACCGTCTGATCGCCCCAGGATATGAGGTATTCAGCAGGATCGGCATTTTTGAAAGGGAGCTTTCAAGCTATAAGACAAGGTCACTTCTGGAGAACACTCAGTTCAACAGCTGCATCAACTGCCATACAGCAGTCAAAGGCGATCCGGACAAGTTCAGTCTCCACATCAGAGGCAAGAGAGGCGGCACTCTGCTCAACATTGACGGAGACATGAACGCATACAACACGAGGACGCCTGAGACTATCGGTTCATGTGGATATTCGCATTGGCATCCGAGTGGCGAATACATCGGATATTCGTCAAACATCGTACGTCAGGGATTTCATGTCAGACCGGATAAACTCATTGAGGTTTACGACCTTGACTCTGACTGTCAGGTCTATGACATAAAGAACAACACCCTTATCAGCGCCAAGTCCATAAAGAAAAATGACGTATGGGAGACATACCCGGCATTCTCTGCCGACGGCAAGACCTTGTACTTCTGCGCCGCAACTCCAAAAGACATCGCCACTGAATTCCACCAGCTGAGATACAACATATGCAGCGTGGATTTCGACCCAACTACCGGTACAATCGGCAGCAAGGTGGACACTGTGGTGTTTGCTGAAGGAATGGACAAGAGCGCAACATTCCCAAGACCGTCATACGACGGAAAGTTCCTCGTCTACAACCTTGCAGATTACGGCAACTTCCCGCTCTACCATCGAGAGGCAGACCTTTGGATCCTTGACCTTGAGACAGGAGAGTCCCGCCCGATGACCAAGGCCAACAGCAATGACAGCGAATCATACCACGGATGGTCGTCGAACAGCCGCTGGCTTCTGTTCAGCAGCCGCAGGGACGACGGACTGTATAGCCGTGCATATTTCACGCATGTCGACGAGAACGGACAGGAGGGCAAGGCTTTCATGCTCCCTCAGAAGCATCCGCTTCATTACTACAACTATGTGAACAGGTCATTCAATGTACCGGAATTCGTGACCGGACCAGTAGACCTGGACAATCGCAAGGTAGAGAAGATGATAAAGTCGACTGAACGCAGACAGTTCGGATTCCGCATGTCCGAGTAGAGACCTTGAAAACAACATTAAAACGATAACATATGAAAAAGTTCCTTTTGGCGGCCCTGGCTGCGGCAGCCATCCCATTTATGGCTACGGCTCAGATGAAGGTCAATGTCAACATTGACACTGACAACACCGAAGGCCATATAATTCCTAAGGAAATCTACGGACAGTTCGCCGAACACCTCGGATCATGCATCTACGGAGGTCTTTGGGTAGGGCCTGAGTCTGAAATCCCTAATATTGACGGATACCGCAAGGACGTCTTCGATGCACTCGTAGAGCTCAAGGTCCCTGTGATGAGATGGCCGGGCGGATGCTTCGCTGACGAATACCACTGGAGAGACGGTATCGGTCCTCGTGAAGACAGGCCAAGGATGGTGAACAGCAACTGGGGTGGAACCGTTGAGGACAACTCATTCGGTACACATGAGTTCCTCAACCTCTGCGAGATGCTCGGATGTGAGCCATACATCAGTGGCAACGTCGGTTCAGGAACAGTGGAAGAACTCGCAAAGTGGGTTGAATACATGACCGCTGCAGACGGTCCTATGGCAAGGCTCAGAGCAGAGAACGGCCGAAAGGAGCCTTGGAAGGTAAAGTACCTCGGAGTCGGAAACGAGAGCTGGGGATGCGGAGGAAACATGCTTCCGGAGTATTACTCTCATCTTTACAGACGCTATCAGACATATTGTAGAAATTATAGCGGAAACGTACTCTACAAAGTCGCCAGCGGCGCTACAGACTACGACTACAACTGGACGGAAGTCCTGATGAAGAACATAGGCAACAACCTTATGCAAGGCATCTCCCTGCACTACTACACAGTGAAAGGATGGGAAGGCAGCAAGGGATCGGCAACCGTGTTCACAGAAGAGGAGTACTACAACACGCTCGGCAAGGCAGTAGGAGTAGAACCTGTGATCATCAAGCATATCGGCATAATGGATCAGTACGACCCGGAGAACAAGGTTGACCTTCTGCTCGACGAGTGGGGCACATGGTTCGATGTAGAGCCTGGCACAAACCCAGGACACCTCTTTCAGCAGAACACAATGCGTGACGCTATGGTTGCGGCGCTGAGCTTCAACATCTTCCACAAATACACAGAAAGGCTCAAGATGGCTAACATCGCACAGATTGCGAACGTGCTCCAGTCTATGGTGCTTACACAGGGTGACAAGATGGTCCTTACTCCTACCTACCATACATTCAGAATGTACAACGTACATCAGGATGCGACACATCTGCCGCTCACATGCGACTCTCCAAAGTTCACTGACGCAAACGGCAGAGAGTGCCCATATGTAGACGCTACCGCATCACGCAACGAGGCAGGCACCATCCATATCACATTGACGAACACAAGCCTCGAGGAAGGTGCTGAACTCACATTGGATCTTGGAGCAAAGGCAGGCAAGATCACATCAGCCGAGATCCTCACATCAGAGGATGTGCATGACTATAACGGGTTCGACAGACCTGATGCCATCAAGCCTGTCGAATTCAAAGACGTAAAGGTCAAAGGCGGCAAGATTGTCGTGAAGATGCCGGCAATGTCCATAGTATCTATCGCCGTGGAGATCTAGCGCGGGAATTCGATTTCGATTTCCCTGTCAATATGCTTCAGTTTCAATGACAGCATTGATAGCAGGCATCCGAGCACCAACAGGCCGATGCCTGCTATTATTATGACTGTCGGGATACCCGCTCCGAGAGGATTCAGGAGGACGATAATCGAAAGCAGGAGCAGGATCACTCCTCCGGCAACGACCAGACCGCTTCCGCCAAGACGGAATGTCTCCATATCACCTCCGAACGCAATTATGATGAAGCTGTTGTATAGCATCCAGACTCCGAGCATCAGAGGCAGGGCCACGAGTGTCACGCCCGGATAGATGCAAAGGAATATACCCAGCATCAGGTCCAGCACACCTCCGACGACAAAATACCCCCTCATCATGAGATAATTGGCGCTTGTCGATGCAATGATAAGCTGGATTGCACCTACCGCCATCATCATCACTCCGAAGAGGATTGCCAGAGTGACATAACTCTGAAGAGGAAATACAAATACAACAATACCCATCACAAGGCACAGAAGGCCGGCGATCAGCATGAGCCACCAGTGCTTGACCGCACGGGCGACCTTGTTTGTCAGATATTCGAAATGACGTTTCATAACACTAAAAATTAATCAGTGTCATGAAACGTCAATTTTCATGCTAAAATATCAGATTGGTCTATTTTCCTGTCAAACCGAGCACATAACCCACGTAAGCAGGTTTTCTGTTGTAGTTCGCATCCCACAATCCGGTAGGCTCGCCTGCACGCCAGCCACTGTTGGCTGGGCTGTCGGTAGGGCACCACTGCGTGATGCCGTACTGCTGGGCTGGAGGGACAATTTCAAGATACTTGCTGACTACGAACCTATAGTATTCAGCCATGGCCTTATGCTGTCTTTCAGTAAGGTCAGACGTCTTGAGTGTCTGTCCGGCATTGTTCACATAGCCCATGTCAAGCTCTGAGATCTTGACCAACTTGCCAGTCGCCGCCATCAGCTCAAGCATCTTCACTACATGCTTCTCCTTGCTGGCCTGTGTGGCAGGGTTTTCATAATAGGATATATGCATCTGGGTTCCGATGCCATCGATCTTTGTGACTCCGTCAGACTCCCAGATCCTGATCCAATCGATCAGACTCTTGAGTTTCTTGTTGTCATCCCAATCAGACTCAAGATTATAATCATTGATGAAGAGTTTCAATGGCTTGGTTCCACCATATTCAGCATAGTACTTGCGCGCCAGGGCAACTACAATCCGCACATAATCTTCAGATCCGAGATAATCCTGCCAGAAGAAGTTGGTCATGTCCCCAGGCTGACCTTTCTGGAGATCGTAAATGCCGTCATGGTCATAATCCTGACCTGCTATGGCCTCGTTGACCACATCCCATGTGGATACTCTGGTCGCAGTCACCTCCATCATTCCCTTGATCCATCTCTCCATTGCGGCAGTCAATACCTCCTTCTTCTGCTGCGGAGTCATCGAGATCACGTCATAACCGGTTCCTATCGTCTTGAAGGTGAAGTCATCTATATAAATGTCACCGACAAATGTACCGAGGCTGAACACGAGTCTGGTGGCACCCGCCGCTGTACATTTACATGTAATAGCGACCTCCTTCCAGTCTGTGTCAAACTTCACGTTCGGGAACTCTCCGGCTGATTTATATCCGTCGATGATCTGAAGGCCTGCCCCAAGATTTCCTGTTCCCGACCCCTTTATCCTGAATGTGAGCGTGTACTCCTGTCCGTTCACGAATGCCTGGGGCACATCGTAAGCGAACTGGACCTCCCATGACTGGACGGCAGACGGATTGTTCACCTTGAAGGCGCCGTCAGACACAGACATGCTCATGCCGTTTCCCCAACCGTTGAAAGGATGCTTTCCGCCATTGAAGTCACTCTCAAGCAGAACGAGTTCCCCTGGATCGCCAGGGCGTTCGACATACTGGTCCTTGATAAGACCATTCAGGTAGCCTGGCTGTTGCTGTGAATGCCATGCCAATGTATGGCCATATACAGTAAGGCCGCGGCTCTCTGCGGCGTTCAGGAAACTGGTCACGCCATTGAAGTTCATGGTACCGTCGCTGCGGACCACAGATCCATACTTCATGGCATTGCCGGCTGTCATTTCCATGAAATTCTCACCTGCCAGATCATATAGGCGGGCTACATTACCGTCTACTGCCACTCCAAGTCTGAAGTGCGGATATGTACCTCGGTCAAGATATGACTTCAATGGACCGTAGTTGCCGATATTCGCATACGGATCTGTCGGAGCAGGAGGAGGAGTCTGACCCTGTTCCGTACCAGGAGGAACAGGATCAGGCTTTTCCGGATCATTGCCAGGCTGAAGCGGCACAATGGTCGGATCGCAAGCGATCAGCACTGCTGCCGCAAGGCCGGCAAGAAGACACTTGATAGGATTAAATCGATTCATAGCGGGAAAGCATGACTAAAACATTGCCTTCACCTGGTTGTATACATTCTCAGCTGTGAAACCGAGCTTCTCGTCAAGCACCTTATAAGGGGCAGAGAAACCGAAGCTCTCAAGGCCGAACACCTTACCGTTGCATCCAACGAGGCCCTGGAGGTTTACAGGAAGACCGGCAGTAAGACCGAAGATCTTCGCTCCTGCAGGAAGAACGCTCTCCTGGTATTCCTTCGGCTGTGTACGGAAGAGACCCTCGGACGGTGCGCTCACGATACGTACCTTAAGGCCGTCTGCGCGAAGGAGCTTTGCTCCTGCGGCAAGGGTAGAGACCTCTGAACCGGAAGCCACGAGGATCACGTCCGGATTCTCATCAGAGCCGCCTACGATATAGGCACCCTTCTCAGCCTGAGTGTAGTCTGTTCCCTCAGGAAGCATCTCTATGTTCTGACGTGAGAGGATAAGACCTGTTGGCGAGTCTATGTTTTCCATCGCCATCTTCCAACATACCGTAGTCTCCTCTACATCTGCTGGACGGAGAACGAGCATCGAGTTCTTTCCACTGTGGTTCTTAAGCTTCTCCATAAGGCGGATCTGCGCCTCCTGCTCTACAGGCTCATGAGTAGGGCCGTCCTCGCCTACGCGGAACGCGTCATGAGACCAGATGAACTTCACAGGAAGCTCCATCAGAGCTGCCATGCGGACAGCTGGCTTCATATAGTCAGAGAACACGAAGAATGTGCCGCAGCCAGCGATCACACCACCGTGAAGCGTCATACCGATACATACGCATGCCATAGTAAGCTCAGCAACTCCAGCCTGGAAGAACGCTCCGCTGAAGTCACCCTTCACGAATGCATGAGTCTTGTTGAGGAAGCCGTCTGTCTTGTCTGAATTAGAGAGGTCAGCTGACGCAACCACCATGTTCGGAACGTTCTCTGCGAGCATTCCGAGAACCTTTGCAGATCCGTTTCTTGTAGGGTCGCCTGCCTTCTGCTGAACCTTGGTCCAGTCTACCTTAGGTGCGTTGCCGCTGAACCATTCAGCCTGCTGAGCCGCCTTCTCAGGATTAGCCGCAGCCCATGCAGCCTCCTCAGCGTGACGCTCTGCAGCGATAGCCTTCAGCTCTTCAGCACGCTTTGCATACATCTCCTGGACTTCGTCATAGATCACGAACGGTGCATCAGGATTTCCGCCAAGGTTGATGATTGTGTTTCTATATGCATCACCGCCAAGAGGTGCGCCGTGAGTCTTGCAGTTGCGCTCGTAGCTCTGGTTGTCAGCTGTTCTTGCACCCTTGCCCATCACGCACTTTCCGATGATGAGCGTAGGACGGTCAGTGATGGTCTTTGACTCGTCGAGAGCCTTGCGGATCTGGTCGCAGTCGTTTCCGTCGATTGTAATGACATGCCATCCCCACGCACGATACTTCATTGCAGTATCTTCTGTACATACTTCCTCACATGTTGTAGAAAGCTGGATGTCGTTCGCGTCATAGAACATCACGAGGTTGTCAAGTCCGAGGGTACCGGCTACGCGGCCTGCGCCCTGAGAGATCTCCTCCTGGATACCTCCGTCCGATATATATGCATAGACAGTCTCCTTTGAGAATGTCGGGTTTCCTGTACGGGCAGCAAGGAACTTTGCCGCGATAGCAGCTCCCACTGCGAACACATGACCCTGTCCAAGAGGTCCCGATGTATTCTCGACGCCACGCATCACGTCCACCTCAGGGTGTCCTGGAGTAGGAGATCCCCACTGGCGAAGCTGCTGGAGCTCCTCAATGGTATACTTTCCTGTGATGGCGAGCTGAGCATAAAGCATAGGTGCCATATGTCCCGGATCGAGGAAGAAGCGGTCGCGTCCCTCCCACTTTGGATTTTCAGGATCATACTGAAGGTACTCCGAATAAAGGACATTGATGAAGTCAGCTCCACCCATGGCTCCGCCCGGATGTCCTGATTTTGCCTTTTCCACCATTGACGCTGCGAGAACACGGATATTATCCGCCGCAAGGTTCATTACTTTTGTGTCGTTCATGATATAATTGTTTTGTGAATTTTCTATAAATCTTGCGAATTTAATCATTTTCATATTTTCCCGCAAGACAATCCCTCCCATTGTTGCAAATGAAAGATATTCTTATCATATCCTTACATTCTTAAGGAATATTATATAACTTTGTAGAGTAACACTGAAACCATGAAAAGACTTTCGCTCGCACTTGCCATGATGGCGGCTGCGCTCCAATGCTTTGGCGCAGTACGCCTCCCGTCCGTTCTGGGAGACGGAATGGTCATCCAAAGGAACCAACCGATAAAGATATGGGGATGGGCAGAAAAAGGAGAGGAGTTCAACATTCTCTGGAATGGAGACACCTATGCCGTAACTGCATCAGAAGAAGGAAAATGGGAAACGGTCTTGCCGGCAATGCCTGCAGGCGGACCACATTCCATGCAGATAGGCGACATCGTCCTTGATGACATCCTCATAGGGGACGTGTTCCTGTGTTCCGGACAGTCCAACATGGAGCTTCCGGTAAGGCGCGTCACCGACATGTTTGCCGAGGAGATCGCCGGATATGAGAACACGCTTATCAGACATTACGCAGTCCCTCAGACATTCGATTTCAATTCTGCACAGGATGACACTCCTGCGGCGTCATGGAAGCCATGCACCCAGGAAAATGTAATGGATTTCTCCGCTCTGGCGTATTTCTTCGCAAAGGAACTCTATAAAAAGACCGGTGTCCCTGTGGGATTGGTCAATGCCAGCTGGGGAGGAACCCCAGTCGAGGCATGGATGAGCGAGAATGCTCTGCAGCCATTCCCTAAATACATCAATGAAAAGCGCATCTATGAAGACACAGACTATCTTCATAGGATCAAGCAGCTCGAAGGCGAGGACTTCCATCGTTGGAACACAGCCCTCGACCAGGGAGATCCCGGCCTGAACGGAGACGTCAAATGGTATTCTCCAGAACTCGACGACAGTGACTGGAAAACCGTAGACATGTTCTCAAAGGAATGGGGCAACGATGGACTCAACCCCGTCGGAGGTTCGCATTGGCTCAGAAAAAGCATCAGGATTCCGGCAGAATTTGCCGGCAAGGAAGCCGTGATCCGCATGGGATGTATAGTGGACGCTGACTCGGTATATGTAAACGGACATTTCGTCGGCAACACCACTTACCAGTACCCTCCTAGAATATACAGAATCCCGGCAGAAGTCTTGAAAACTGGAATCAACACCGTCACAGTCAGAGTGATAAGCAACGGAGGACAGCCTTCATTCGTTCCTGAAAAGCCATATAGGATCATCTGCGGAAAGAAAGGGTTCAGCCTCGAAGGAAAATGGAAATACAGACAGGGAGCCCCTATGCCGGCAGCTCCTTCCATGATGTTCTTTCACTATAAGCCTGTATGCCTCTACAACGCGATGATAGCACCACTCAGGAACATGAAGTTCCAGGGAGTGCTCTGGTATCAGGGTGAATCAAATGTGGAGAGGAGAAACGAATACGCGGATCTGCTGACCGACATGATAAAGGACTGGAGAGGAACATTCCATGACTTTGACCTCCCTTTCTATATTGTGGAGCTGGCTGAATTCCTGCATAAGAGCGACGAACAGGGCAGACAGGCATGGGAGGAGATGAGGAAGGTGCAGGCAAAGGCTGCAAAGAAGGCCACCCACGCCAAACTGATAAAGAACGAGGACCTCGGGGAATGGAACGACATCCATCCTTTGAACAAGAAGACTCTCGGCAAGAGAATAGCCAAAGCCGCCATCAAAGACATCAGATAACAACTAAAAAAAATAACCATATGTCGCAGAACAACAACGAAGCAAAAGGATTCTACAAGCTTTCATGGCTTCAGAGAATCGGTTTTGGCGCCGGTGACATGGCCCAGAACCTCATCTACCAGACAGTCAGCATCTGGCTGCTGTTCTTCTACACAAATGTATATGGACTCAGCCCTGCCACTGCAGCCGTAATGTTCCTCGTCGTCCGACTCGTGGACGTGCTCTGGGACCCCCTCGTCGGAGCTTTCGTAGACAAGAGCAATCCTAAATGGGGAAAATACCGTTCATGGCTCATCGTCGGAGGTATTCCTCTCGTAGGCCTTGCAATCCTCTGCTTCTGGAACGGATTCAGCGGTTCTATCATTTACGCATACATCACATACGTCGGAATGAGCATGTGCTACACTCTGGTCAATGTGCCTTACGGAGCCCTCAACTCCTCGCTGACACGCGACACCGAAGAGATCACCATCCTCACTTCTACCCGTATGTTCATGGCAAACCTCGGCGCGCTCGTGGTGAAGTCGCTTCCGCTCGTGATCGCGATCTTCGCTCCTAAAGCAGCAGACGGCTCAGCCATCACAAATACCCCTGAGGCCGCATCAGCATGGTTCGTGACCATGACCATCTTCGCCCTTGCGGGACTCGCACTCCTGGTGTTCTCGTTCTCGCAGTGCAAGGAGCGCGTGGTCATGGATGCAAAAGAGGCTGAAAACGTGAAGGTAAGCGACCTTTGGATGGAATTCATCCGCAACAAGCCTCTCAGAGTCATCGCATTCTTCTTCATCACAGCATTCGCGATGATGAGCATCGGAAACGCAGCTGACGCATATTTCATGAGCTACAATGTCGGAGCCACTCCGGTGATGACAACAGCGTTCATGTGGCTTGGAACCATCCCTGCATTCATCTTCATGCCTCTTGTGCCTGTAATCAAGCGCAAGATCGGAAAGAAGGGCATGTTCTATCTCTTCCTCGGAACAGCCATCGTCGGCATGGCAATGATGTACATCTTTGTGTCTGTTCCTGCGCTCAAGCAGTTCTGGCTCCTGTGCATCGCACAGTTCGTAAAGAGTACAGGTATCATCGTGGCGACAGGCTACATGTGGGCACTCATCCCTGAGGTGGTTTCTTACGGTGAGTACACATCCGGCCGCCGTATCGCAGGTATCGTGAACGCCCTTACCGGTATCTTCTTCAAGGCAGGCATGGCCCTTGGAGGCGTTGTTCCTGGTATAGTGCTCTCGATCGTAGGCTTCAACGCGGAGCTTTCTCAGCAGACACCGCTTGCAGAACAGGGTATCCTCTGGCTCGTGTGCGTGATTCCTGCAGCCCTCCTCCTTCTTGCAATCTTCATCATCTCGAAGTACGAGCTCGAGGACGACGTGATCGACAACATCAACAAGGAAATCGAAGCAAGATCAAACAATTAGACATATGAAAAGACTTTTGACATTTGCAGCGGCGGCATTGGTAGCAGCCAGCTGCGCTCCAAAGCAGCCTCAGGGCGTAAAGGACGCTTTCGAGGGCAAGTTCTACATCGGAGCGGCGCTTAACGAGTCCGAGATCAGAGGTTGGGACACCACAGGAGTCGATATTGTGAAGAAGCATTTCAACTCGATCGTGGCAGAGAACTGCATGAAGAGCATGGAGATCCACCCTGAGGAAGACGTATGGAATTTCGAGCTCGCAGACAAGTTCGTGGAGTTCGGAGAGGCCAACGATATGTTCATCATCGGCCACTGCCTCGTATGGCATTCGCAGCTCTCTGCATGGTTTCCATATGACGAGAACGGCGAATATGTGACCCCTGAGGTGCTCAAGCAGCGCATGAAGGACCACATCACAACCATAATGACACGTTACAAGGGCCGTATCCACGGATATGACGTTGTCAACGAGGCTATCGTAGAGGACGGTTCATACAGAAAGAGCCCGTTCTACGACATCCTCGGCGAGGAATTCATCCCATGGGCTTTCGAGTGCGCACATGCGGCTGACCCTGACGCAGAGCTCTACCTCAACGACTACGGCATGAACGTACCTGGACGTCGCGACGCATACGTCAAGCTCATAGGCCAGCTCAAGGAGAGAGGCCTCCGCATCGACGCCATCGGCATGCAGGGCCACATGGGCATGGACTACCCTACCGTTGAGGAGTTCGAGACAAGCCTTCTCGCCTTTGCAGGTACAGGCGTGAACGTAATGATCACAGAATGGGACATGTCAGCGCTCCCTACGGTGAACATGGGCGCAAACGTTACCGACTGGGCGGAATACAGAGAGCAGCTCAACCCATATAAGGACGGACTCCCTGAGGACGTTTCAGCACAGTGGAACGCAAGGATGAAGAGCTTCATGGACCTCTTCCTCAAGCACTCTGACGTGGTTACACGCGTCACTGCATGGGGCGTGAGCGACGAAGACTCATGGAAGAACGGATGGCCTATCCCTGGCCGTACAGACTACTGCCTCCTGTTCGACCGCAACCATGAACCTAAACCATTCCTTAACGAATACATGAACAAGTAATATTATGGCAACAAAGAAAAGATATCTTGTCCCTGGCGACTACATGGCAGACCCTTCAGTACATGTATGGGACGGCAAATTGTACATTTACCCTTCACACGACTGGGAGTCAGGCATTCCGGAGAATGACAACGGAGACCACTTCAACATGAAGGACTATCACGTGTTCAGCCTCAACGGTGACGACCCTATGACATCTGAGGTCATCGATCACGGCAAGGTTCTGGACGTGGAGGATATTCCTTGGGCAGGCCGCCAGCTTTGGGACTGCGATGTGGCAAGGAAGGACGGAAAGTACTATATGTACTTCCCTCTGAAGGACAGGAACGACATCTTCCGCCTGGGTGTTGCGATCAGCGACTCGCCTGTCGGCCCATTCGTTCCTCAGCCGGACCCTGTAAGGGGCAGCTACAGCATTGACCCAGCCATCCTTGAGGAGGACGGAAAGTACTACATGTACTTCGGAGGCCTTTGGGGCGGACAGTTGCAGAGATACAAGGACAACAAGGCACTTGAGAGCGCCTACCTTCCTTCTGGTGATGAAGTGGCGGTCCCTGCACGCGTTGTACGCCTGAGCGACGACATGCTCGGTTTCGCTGAAGAACCTAAGCCGGTTGTGGTTGTCGACGAGGAAGGAAAGCCTCTCACTGCAGACAATCCGTATCGTTTCTTCGAGGCATCATGGATGCACAAATACAACGGAAAATACTATTTCACATACTCTACCGGCGATACTCATTACCTCTGCTATGCTATCGGAGACAACCCTTACGGACCGTTCACATACAAGGGCGTGATACTCACTCCAGTAGTAGGCTGGACCACCCATCATTCTATCGTGGAGTTCGGCGGCAAGTGGTGGCTCTTCCACCACGACAGTGTCCCTTCAGGCGGAAGAACATGGCTGCGAAGCCTCAAGGTATGCGAACTGACCTATAATGAAGATGGTACAATTCAGACTATCGAAGGAATTGATGAGTAGGCTCATCCATTCCTCGATCATATCGATGGCAATCGCTGCGGCGGTTGCCATTGTCTCATGCACCCCACAGGAGCCTGATACACTATTATGGTTGCCGGACTGCGAACCTGCTGTGGAAGCGAAGATCATCGTCGACCCATCCCTTGACCTTCATGAGGACGGATTCATGATCAAGGACACAGCGGATGGCAGGCAGATCATCGCGAAGACAGATGTCGGCGCCATGTATGGTCAATATGCGCTTCAGCGTATGGAGCGTACAGGAAAGGCTTCCGGCGTGCTTGACGTTCGTGAAGAGCCCTCGTATGACCGCCGAATCCTGAACCATTGGGACAACCTTGACAACACCGTGGAAAGAGGCTATGCGGGATGGTC
>JAEIGA010003106.1_pt1 | contig 26135 bp, 25 predicted proteins | sample 9270691 | NCBI WGS metagenome assembly JAEIGA01 (sample SAMN17057246, study PRJNA624740) | gut metagenome | biome: biome; isolation source: fecal sample | host: Bos grunniens | place: China: Xizang | collected 2019 | reverse complement strand
TTGTTCATAGAAAATGTAGGAGTCATGTAGAGAATAATAAATTACATTATCAATCATAGGAAAATCTAGAGCTGCGTTACCTGATTGTATCTGCATAACTAGATAATCTATGTTACCATCTTTCATATCTTGAATGTTTTTATCACATTCTTTTTTAGGAAGTTTACCATTAACACAGGCAAATCTTGTACCTTCTAATAATTCTTTTAATATTATCTGTTCTTCGTCATAACAAGTATAGATAATAGCTTTATCACATTTCTTAATTACTTCTTTAAATTTGTTTTCTTTAGGATTATATGGAGTTCGGTGTGACTTACCTTCCTCATCAATAATAAATCCGCAACATAATTGTGTAAGTTTAGAACGATACTTTGGAGGAGTATCTCCTAATGCATACCAATCTTTTCCTTTCAGTACTTTTGTTTTGGAGAATGTACTGTAGTATTTCTTAGTATCACCTAAATCACATTCAACAATAAAGTCATTTGATTCAGGTAGGTCTAGAAGATTTTCGCTATCATCACCATAGGAAATCTTCTCAATAATTTCTGCTAGTTCCTCAGGTCTTTTTTCTTTAAGAGGTTTATTGTAATCATCTAATACAAAGAACCTTTCATAGAATAAATATTTAACACCAAATAATTCTGGGTTCATAAGATAAAATTGTGCAAACACTTCATGTCTATTCTTATCTTGTGGTGTCCCACTGAAAAGATATATACATTCTGTATTTATTTTTCTTATAACCTTATGTACTTCAGATCCTATATTCTTAACTTTATGAGATTCATCAAGAATAATAGCATTATACCTTTTCTTGGTATCTATTAAATGTGCTGATTCATAGTTTAAGATGCCGACATTTATATCTGCACCATAGAGATTCGGTAATTTTTTCTTTATTTCTTTTCGATAGTCAAACACATTGGCGTAGGGTAAGTACTTCTTAGCTTCTTTAATGTACTGGTCAATAGCTTTCGCCGGGGTGAAGACCAGGTATGTCCCAGATGATTTAGACATATCAATATAACTCAAAGCAATAAGAGTCTTACCCGTACCAGGTCCAAGAAAAATACAGAATTGTTTATTCTTGCTCATATAATCTAGAGCAATGTTTTGGTGTTCTTTAAATACAATTCCTGGGAAGGTAGTTCTAATAAGAGGATCACGTTTTTCTATATAAGATACTTCATCTAGTGAGGCGAAGTGCTTTATCTCCTCAGACCATTCGAAGTTTTCAAAGAATTTCCTGAACTTCTTAAAGAACTTTAGACCTGTATTATTTTTCATAAAATAAAAAACAGACCTATTACTAGGATGCCTAGTCAAAAACGATGATGTATAAAGATGTACGTATAGATCGCTGTCTTGTGGACATTCAATCATAATGAAACCTTTATGTTCCCAAATTTTCATAAGCACCTCCTCATGGACCTAAGTCTATTATAGTATACAAATAAAAAGAAGTCAATATTATTTGACTGTCTTTATGTTAATACCATTTCTTCTATACCAAGCTTCGGTTACTTCTATTATCTTTCCTGAATTATTTTTATAATATACGTGGAATACTTCTTTTGTTTTTCCTCCATCTCTGCTCCAGATACCTACACCACCAGGTTCAACATAAGCTGATACACTTTTATCTACGTATGTAACACCATCTTTACCTTTTATAACAAGTCTAAAAGATTGATTTGTATTATACATAGCATATGTGACAGCAACACTCTTGCTGAATCCAGAAGTACTTGAACCAAGCAATGTACTACCATGATATAGGTAAGCTGTGTAATAAGTTTCTGGATTTGTAAAGCTACAGCTTACTGTAATACTTCTGTTTGTTTGAGATTTATCCCCAACACTTGCTGATAATGATACGTTTGATACGTCATTAACTTTAGAAGTATATACTGTAAGACTTCCTTTTGCACTTCCCCATCCATTTTCAAATATTACATTTATTGGTACAGATTTAGATCCTTGTCTACCATTACCCCTACTTACAGAAACTTCTCTGTCATATTCCAAACAGTTTCCTGTTATCCACCCTGGTTGAGGTGCCCAGAATGACCAGTCAAGAACTTGTTTAGAACCATCACTACCATTTATTAGGTAGTAAACAGAGCCGTCCCATTTCCAAGAAGATCTTGTAGGAGCAGCCCAGTTAATAACATACTCCCCATTTATTTCTAGGTGGCATGCACCACGTACACGGTTACCATTTTGCCAGACAGCTCCACCCCAGAAGTATGAACCATTACGGTATACTTTAACGTGGTAATAAGCTTTACTATCTGTCTGATTTGTTTGCCAAGCCTCAATAGTTACTTGTTTTGTTTGAGCTATAACTGCCATTATTGACTTAATTTATAATAGAATGTACCGTTTTCTTTACCATTTAAAGCTGTGTTAGCATCTATAGTATTTACTATATGTTTGTTTGCATGGTAATTATTTATCTCTGCTGTAATTCTAGAATTAACCCATTGTCTATTAGCTAGACCTAAGTTGGCACTAGGATCTGCTATAGTTGTACCACTAGGTAAAACGAATCCAGATGTACCAGACATATTAACTGTCTTAGTAGTACGAAGACTAGGTGTTTCAATATATGCTGCAACTATATTTCCTTTGAATGTATAGTTGTCACCAGATTTTGTGATACCACTTAAGAAAGTATCGTGTGCATCTAACCTATTTTTATTTTCAGTATACTTAGCATCTGTATATGCAGTTGCAGAATCAGATACGTTTGTTATTCTTGTATTTAAAGTTTCTAAGTTAGCTGCGTCTGTAGCAGTTAATTGTTCAACACTTTCATTTACAAATGTTTTTAAAGTTTCTAGTTCTGATAAGGCTCTAACACCTGTATCGTTAGCTGTAATTATAGCAATGTCTTGAGAGTTTATGTAAACGTCATAAACTTCCCCATCAATATAGTTAGAAGATTCAAGAGGTACTAAAGATTTATTAACCATTTTTCTTAGGTCATAATCTTTGAAGCTTTCACCTCTTTGAAATCTAATAGTTGCTTGCTCACCTTCATCTACTACAACATTGTGAGAAGCACGAATTTTAAAGATTATATTATGAGGAATGTTTTCAAGGTCACCAAGGTAATCATTGATTATCATTGTTTTACCAGTACCTTGTTCTACATATAAAGGTTGAATGTATCTGTCTAGAATTTGTTGAAGACTATTTGCATATAGGCTAACTTGGTCTATGTTTCCTATAAAGTCTTCAAGTCTTTTTAATCTTTCTTCTAAGTTATCCATACTTAATCTCCTTTCTTAATAAAAGAAGGATACGTTATCGTACCCTACTTATTAACGCTGCTTTTTGAAAACCAACCAGTGACATCACCAGCTCTACCAATTTCGCCTTCACCGTATTGGTTGCATGCATATGGGTAAGGTCTTCCCTCTGCAATCATAATAACTTTCATTCTTTGGTTAGAATATTTTCTTGTCCAGTTTCTAGATGTACCACTACTTGAAGCATTACCTACACCATTAACTATAACTATATCACCATTATGTATAGTGTTGTCTACTGGCTTAGGTGGTTCTACTGGTTTTGGTTCTTCATATTTACTTATGCAAGATTCATCCATCCAACCTAAGTCACATGTAGTATTGTAAGGGTGTGCACTACCAGGATTAACTCTAGTTATTTCAGTTAATTTCTTTTCTGTGTACCCAGCAGGACTAGCAGCATTACTGCTTGTATATAAAGAACCTTCAATATAAACTTTATCACCAATATTAAATTTACCTACAGGTCCTGGTTCAGGTTTTGGTTCAGGTTTATTTGGTCCTACTTTACCTATAGCTGGGTTAACAATACAACCTCTGAAACTATATCCAGACCCTAATCCCCATCTTCCATTACCATTAGAACGTTTAGCATTATAGAAAGCTGTACCACCATAGTTACTTGCACTTGTATAAATATTATTAGCATCGTAAATTTCTTCTACAGCTTCTACGTGTCCTGCACCATCATTACCTGATAATGTAGAACCTTTTTGCCAAACCATAATACCTCCAAGCACTGGATAATCTACAACTTCTAATCCAATACTCTTAGCTCTTTCAATAAAGTTTTCTGCATTACAGTTTAATGCATAGTATTTCATTCCTGTAGTTCCTTTAATCTCATTATAGATTTCATTAAATCTACCACAAGCATATCCAACACAGTTGCTTAATACATCACATTTAGAATCAGTAGGAGATCCTTGGATACACCAAGACCATCCACCGTTACCTCTAGTGATGTAACATTTGTTACCTGTACCAGGTTTACTCGTCCTCTTCTTGAACATTTTCAACCTCTCCTTCCTCTACAAGTACTTCTAATGTGTCTTCATTAAAAGTGTCTTGAACTTCTTCGGCTAACTTTTCGATTTCTACTTCGTTTATAATCTCTGCCATATAATTCCCTCCTTAATTTGAATAGTTTAAATTTTGTGAGAAAGTATTTGAACCATTCTTTATTGTGTTTATAAACAATAAGATCTCTTTCTAAATACATTTCTCTTGCATACCTACTTCTCATACATTGTATCCTTTATGAAATCTCTTGGTGGAACTTCACAAATAAACATTAAGTTCCCATTAGAATCATAGTTAGGTACGCATACCATGTTTTCTTGTTGTATAGTAGCAACTAGTACATCTTCTTGAATGTCTGCTACTAAATCAAACAAAGTTAAATACATAGTAATCATTCCTAGAAATATACCACAGAAGGCAATGCGATATAATACTCTATCATCATTAAGCATTTTTCTTAAGTTGTTTAACAGTTTCATAGCCACCTGTAGCTCCCCAACCTAGTAACATTCCAAGTATACCTGATGTGATTATGTCTTTGCCTTCAAATAATCCTGGTATACAAACACCAAGTACTATACCTAGTAGTCCACCTATTAAAGGTATAACACTGTTTGGGACTTTCTTGAATCCCTTAACTATCTGTCCAACTACAAAAGCTGCTGCTGCGATAACTACACCGTTATCCAAAAATAATTTTAGCATGAAATCAAATACATTTTCCATAACTACATCCTCCTTTAATATAATTATATCATATATTTTAAATGAATACTACCATGTAAAAAGAGGACATTAGTCCTCTATAATGTATCTGTAAATCTTTTCAACGTCTGATCTATCCAAACTTACTATACCTAACATAGGAATATCTATATGGATAGGTCCTTTTTCGGCTTGTTTTAATAACTCTTTATAAATACAAGTAACATTTACTTTATCATCCTCTATCAATTCAAGAGTTTTAATTAAAGAGTTGTGTTTTAGATCTTCAAATATCTTTTCGCTTTTGTTAGCCATGATTCCTGCACCTGTACCAAACAACCACTTTTGAAGCCCTGTCATCTTAGGTAATAGGTCATGATCAACAAATTTAAGTACACCTTCTGTTACTGCATGATAACTATACATACTTAATCACCTACGCTCCTGTTGTAGTTGTTGGAATTGTTACATTAACATCTCCCCAACCTGGGCACACACTTGTGTTAGGTACAACTAATTTAGTAAGACCAAATAATTGAGCCACTTGTCCTTGGATACATCCAATAGTAGCTGTGTTAGCTGCATTGTATACTGCTTGTGCATTGATACCAGCTTCAACAACACCTATCTTAGTATTAAGTCTTTCATAAACTTCAGCAATCTTTTGGTCAGTATAAATATTTGATTTAAGTAAAGCTATTTCACTGTCTTTACTTACAATTTTGTTTTCCATTTCTAATTCATATCTATTGATATAATTATTTTCTGAACAACCACAGTTATTCATACCTCCAAAAAGATTTCCTAGTCCTCCATTAAGAACTCCTAATGCTGTACCAGCAATTCCAAGACCTAATCCAGATCCAGCTACACCTTTACTTGCAAATTCTGCCATTGTAAAACCTCCTTTAGTAGATAAAGAATAGTAATGCTATCACGTTCATAGTATCCTCTCCTTTACATTTTAAGTATAGCATTCTTTGCAAACAAAAATTTGTAATATTTTCGTATAAAATTTGTATGAAAAAACGCTACAGTTTTGTAGCGTCTAATTCATTATTATGTTTTGTCTTCTTGGCAGTGGGTAAGATTAATGAATTCTTTTGAGTTTCATCATATAATTTAGAAAGTTCCTGAACATACTTAGATATTGTATCTGTTGATACATGGAACTCTTCTGCCTGTTTTGCTATAGTCCAACCAGCAAATCTGGTTCTCATAATACCCTCAAGTATTCTAGCTTTCTCATCACCCATAGATATTCTATAATTCAAACCACTTTCTTCAAGAAAAGTTTCTAGAATAATCTTAGTCCATTCTTTTGTTTTAATCACATTATCATCCCTTTGTCATGGCATTCTCTAATGAATTCCATCTCATGCATAATGTAGGTGTTGCCACCTTTGTTTTTATACTTGGTAAACATAGCTTCAATGTGTTGGTAATCAACCTCAGTTCTTTTTAAACCATTACGAAGACTACCACTGAATTGAAGTATTTCATATTTGATTCGGTCTAGTTCGTTAGAATCTACTTCCTTTTTAAGATGATCCATATCCTCTTTTATTTCTTTGATACCTAACCAACTACTTAATAATTTTCCTACATACCTTATTGGATTCATTTTAATAGGTGAGAGTTCTATACCTACTAGAGCTAGAACTCCAAGCACCCATGTATATTTTTCTAAGATTAATTCTAATGTTTCCATTATACTGTCCAACCTTTAGCAACCCAAGCTGAGTATGAAGGTAGTGTTTTTAATCTTTCACCTTGTTCAGCTGTTAACCCTATAAAACTAGCGTCTTTACTGTATGTAAGTGTTCCTACAGATATACAAGATTGCATTATATTTTCTAATGATTGGTCTGATAGATTAGGACATCCTTGAAATATAAATTGTAAGCTAGATATATCTGCACTAACCATGGATAGTACAGGAACATCAACTAAACTAGTACAACCATTGCAGAATCCCATCCAAGTTTTTGCTTTTGCAGTGTTTAACGCTGGTATGGCTGTAAGACTTTTACATCCTAGGAACATACCATACACATTTGTAGCATTACTAGTATCTAATAAAGGAACTGATTTTAAACTTTCACAATGAGAGAACATACCATCAAAGTTTTTACAAGAACTTGTATCTAAAGCTGGGAATGTTTCTAAGGATGCACAAGAAGCGAATGTATCATAAAAACTTGTGACTTTACTAGTGTTAAATTGAGGTATTGATTTTAATTTTGCACAAGCTTGAAAAGCTCTATTCATCTCAAGAACGTTGCTTGTATCAAATAGTGGCACCTCTTCTAAAGAAGTACAACAACTAAATATATCCCACATATCATCAACTTTACTAGTATCTAATAGAGGTACTGATTTTAAATTACTACAGTATTGAAACATATGCCCCATTTTTGTAACATTACTAGTATCGAATTGTGGTATTGTTTCTAAGTTAGAACAGTTACTAAACATATATACCATTGCTGTTACTTTACTAGTATCATATTTCGGAACAGCCCTTAAATTACTACAATATTGGAACATACTGCACATATTAGTCATGTTACTTGTATTTATATTAGGACCAATAATTAAATTACCGCAAGATTGAAACATCTGCTCAGCATCGGTTGTTTGTGAGGTATCAACTAAAGAGTTACCATTAATATCTGTTGGAATTGTATAAAAATCTTTACCAATAAAGTATGATGAACCATCTTCACCAACTACTTCTTTTTCAAAATCTTTATATCCAATTAATAGCTCTCCTAATATTTTAGCATTTGTATCAGTATAATCTTCTGCTACATTTTTAGTTAATGATCCTTCAATTGTACCACCGTTTGTATAAACTTTCTTATTTGCATATACATAATCTGGTGTTGTACTCAAACCTACTTTTGAATATTCCCATTTATCTTTAGAATAATTAAAGATGCCCTCAAAATTAACATCACCTACTTGTAAGAAATACCCTATTTCATCTAACCATTCTTCTGGGTAAGCACATGAGATAGGTACAGGGAATTCATAGCTTTCCACTCCTTCTTCTTTTGTAAATGTTATTGAGTCTTCGGATGTGTATCTTATTGATAAATAATCACTACCAGCCATTATATCTATATTTACCATTGTAGTATCTAGCATAACCATTACATCATAGACTCTGTCTGCGTCTCTTAAAGATGTATAACCGAAACCACTAAATGCTTCAGGTAATGTTACAACATCTGGAAATGATATAGCTGTAACAGAATCATTTACTGTCATATTAGCTATTGTGCTTTCAAGAACTAAACATGTGTCACCTTCTTTAGCTGGTAATGCATCACGTTGTGCTATTGTTGTAACTTTATATATTCCTGAGTCACTAGGTGTAGGAGTACCACCAGAAGAAGCTGTTGTTACAACTTCATCTAGTGGTGTGTCAGCACTAAGACCTAAGTTAGTCTTAAGTGTATTTATTTGATTTTGAATAGCTAAAGCTTTTTCATATATACCCATAATTATCCTCCTAACCTACATCCGGAACTTCTAGATCATCTTGTACTAATTCCGGTTCATTTAATATATCATCTAATACTGCTTCTGTAACTCCTATCTTTGCGTCTACCTCTGCAATTAAATTGTCTACATAGATTTTAGTTGCAGGGTGGTAGTCAGCAGTTGGTGTATAAGATTTAGTATTACTTGTTGATAAGAAATAAGATGAGTTCAACAACATAAGTTGTCCAGCACCAACAGAGTTTGGATTGTATGTAAGATCCCCACTAATATTACTAACATTGAATCTAATATAAGGCATTCCTATTTGTCCAGTATTACTAGAACTATATTGAGTAAATGTAGGACCACAGAAATCAAAGTATGTTTTAGTCTTTACATCTTCAATAGAGAATAATGGGAAGAATAAACCACTATAATTGCTGCTATATATTACAGGAGTCTTACCATACTTAGCTGCATCCATAATAGCGTTTATAACAGATGTACCAATTCCTGATATGTCAGAGGAACCACCACTAGTAGAAGGTTTACCTATTGCTATTTTATACAACTTATACATTCCACTAGAAAGATGTCTCCATTTAGTATCATCAGATACGAATGCTTCGTTAGTTTCTCCTACTGTATATAATACATTAGGTTCTTCTTGAGGATCAGCTAATACCCAATGAGCGTTGTAATCTTCATCAAATGTCAACATAGTCATACCATTATTATAAATATAACCATCTTCTCTAAATCCTAGTTGTAAACTATCACCATATGAGTTTGAAGAAGGTGATACTATACTACCATTACTTTGATTTACACTATATGCTCTTGCTGAATAATTAGCATATTTTATAGGAGTAGTTAAGTTACCATATATACCTTGAACAGCTAATTGTGTCCATATGTAATATGTACTAGTAAGTTCTATTGAACTACCATACATATAATAACCAGATGTATTTGTATTAGCAATAACTTTACTATATACAATTCTATGCATTGTAACTGTTACAGGTTTTTGAGATGTCGCAGTTACTTTTATAATCCCACTCTTAGAAGTATTTAGTGCTAATGTTTCTATAACTTCTGGATAAGCAGTTTCTAATTTTAAGTATGCATTATCTGTTGAACCTCCTGTCCAACTTTCAACACCTAAGTCTATGAATAACATATATTTAGAAGATGTTTGTTTTACTAAATCATCTCTTAATTTTGTTAAATCATCATTATCAACTAAAGGATAACTTCCTACAGTTCCTGACGCTTGCCCCATACTAGGAAGAGCTTCGATTGTTGGAACATTTCCTTTTGATTTAATAAGTATACTTGTATCAGGAAGACGTTCATCAACTTCTTCTCTAGTTATTAAGTGTTTTGTAACTCTTACTTTATTATCTTGTAACACTTCAAATTTAAATATATCTGAACCGGCTTCACCACCACCATCTTTTCTATATTTAATTGTTAGATAGTGTTCACCTGGTTCTATATAATAATCTATTATTTGTTCTCCATCCATACCTTGGAAGTTTTGTTGAACATTCCCAAAATCCTCCTCAGCAGTTTTAGAAAGTTCTGTATCAATAAAGGATACTAAACCATAATCGTAACCATTCTCAGAACTTTGATAGAATTTAATTTTTACATGTTGTATTTCATCAGAACTGTTATTAAAGAATAGTTTACTCATACAATAAGAACTTTGTTCATATTGATTTGTATTAGCATACATACCATCATTACCTTGAATAAATTCAAAGGTATCTGTGAATCCTTCTACTCTTGTAGTAAGTACTGGTACAAAGTCTGGGTCTTCATATTCATATTCAAACCCTTCATCAACAAGTTTTTGTGCATCTACTTCGTACGCAATCCACTTGTTATCTACGCCTTTTATATACATAGTTACATTATTATCTTTGAATAATACTGCTATGCTACCTTGACCTTTCCAATTGTACCATTCAAGTTGTTCATATTCTGATACACATACTACAGCACTATTATTAATTGCATTATGAAGCTCATTTCTTATTTGATCTAAGTCATCATATAATGCAAGTCTCTTGGCATAAAGGTATATTTTAATTATCTCTTCGTTCATAAACTACACCTCTCTTTCAGTTATTGTATGATCATAAAACACTTTTGATATAGAAGCTTTTTCTGTGATTAAGGTATTACAAGTTTCATAATCTAAACCATTAGACCATATTTGTAATGTACCACTGCTAGAAACCACATCACCAGTATTATAAGTAACAGTGTTAGCACCGTCCCAGTTATTTTCTAGATATAGCTTACCAGACATTAGGTTTTCCCAATCAACATTAAATTCTCTAAGTATATTTGAAATATACAAGCCTTCACCTGAAGGTATTGTCATAGATTCTCTAGCTTTAATGAACGCTTTTTCACTAGATCCATCAGAATCACAATCTACATAGAAAGGACAATCTTCGGAACTTAATGCCCAAGTGTTTATAATTTGATTTGTTGTTAACAAATCTACTTTAATTTCTCCTGTTACTGAGTCATATTCACCGTTTACAGTATTTAAATAATCAACAGAACCTAACCAGAAAGTATTTGGTAATGTTTCAGGATTATCATAAGAATTACTCATTGTTAATAACCAAGCAGATCTATTAGAGCTTGTATTAACTGACATATACAACTCAACAATTCCAGGTAAGTCTATTAGATTTTCTCTATTAAAGTAAACTATACAACCTTCAAAAGTACCTGGAGATTCTTGTCCCACTTCTTTACGTGTTAAATAATATTTGTATTGTTCAACACCATAGAAATTCATAATTGTTACGTACTTTCTTAGTAGTTCTAAATTAGATGTACCAGTGTTAGTGTGTTCAAACTCATATGAAGTTTTAAATTCTAAATTATTAAATACTTCTTCGTTTAAAGGTTCTGATACATAAAATTCATTATCAGCATAATTATTAATAAGATGCTCTTGTAATTTAAATATTTCCATTCCTTCATCATTTAAATAATTACAAAAACTATGATGTGATCTACCCCCTATGAAAGTACTATTATCAATATAAATATCATTAGTGTTTTGTGGTACTAATTGTATAAGATATCTAGACCCATAATTGTTTCCAAATATTTCATTCCAATAAATATTGCATACTCTTAAAGTATTTCGTGTAACATTATATTCTAATGTTGCATCAGATATAACATCATTAGAAATTTGTCTTGTCCAAATAACATCTGGTTCTGGTTCTGGTTCTCTGTTAGCTGTAACTAATACTATTGGTACTGAGTTTAATACTTCGTCAGTAACATCTTGATCTTGAATAAGGTTCTCTGTTCTTGTGGCAATTTCTTGCCCCTTAATAAATAGTCTCATTAAACTTTTCCCCCTTTCTTAAAATCAAATTCAACAATTATATAACTATTAGCCCAATCAGACATTGCATCACCATGGTGATAATAAGAACATTCTGATCCAGGTGAAATAGCAATATTAGCACCGTGAGTTTCTAGTGTTATTAATTTGTTACCACCGTTTTCATCACAGAAATATACTCTGTATCCAGTTAACGTCATAGTTTCTTCTGATATATTTCTTATTACTTGTGTTGTCATGAAAATATTATCATCAAAAACAACTTCTCCTTGTATGAATGAACACTCTACTTTACCATCAGATGTAACGAATGTTGTTCCATTAGTATCTTCAGAAATGAATATAGGGAAACTTTCACTAATGAAAGTTGTACTTTCTATAATAGGATCATCTGTTAAGATGATAACATATTCTTGGTCTATAGCCTCTTTATTAGCCCTGTACTCTTCGTATGATCCTTCCCATACTTTAGTACTAGGTGCATCAGCCCAACGAGTTGTGTTGCCTTCACCTTTTACTAGGATTTGTCCTGGATTACCTCCTTCTGGTATTCCTTTACCAGTCTTACCTTGAGGACCCTCAGGTCCAGAAGGTCCGATCAAAGCAGGTATATCGATCCAGTTTCCTTTAGAATCTTTTAATTTTAAAATACTCATAAGCTACCTCCTTACTCTACGACATTTTCAATAAGCAATTCATACTCATTTGTGTCCTCATTTAATACATAAGTATTACCTTTTGTCATACATGCATAGCCTCTTGTTCCCATTAGATAGATATCACTAAACATAAGACGTTCTTTTTCACTTACTAGGAAATTATATTTAGGACTACTTGTATCAAATACTAATGTGTATTTACTTGAGCAAGGTATAGCATTATTTAATATATCTTGCAAAGTAAATTTGTAAACAGTCTTACCAGTATAACTATATAAATATCCATCTGTATGTAATACAGATCTTGCTATTCTACAATCAGCCATTGCAACTTCTGATAATACTATACCGTGTTTTTTGAAAACAATATAAGCATCATTTTTAGTAAAGGCTTCTTTTATTATAGGTATATTTACAGTAGCTATATAGTTATAACTTGAACCACCATCAGTTTCACCTAGTAAATAAGCATAATCTCCTTCGTATATGATACTACCATATTTACAAGTTTCTGTACCACTTCTGAAATAGTTTGGTGGATAGTCATCATTACCAGGTTTATCAGCTTTATCATAAAGTAATATATTACTTACTGTATTTGTTTCTAAATTATAGATAAAGAATGCATTACCTAAATCTTCTGCACCGTTTGATGAAGAATAAACTCTTTCAAAATATACTTTACCACCATCTTGAAACCAAGCTCTATTAGTATATCCTGCAGTTATAAAGTTACTAGGTAAATCTTTAACTGTTGTTGAATTACTAGAAGGTGTAAATATCATTATCTTTCTAGCAACTAGACAAAAGATGTACCACTTATCATTATATTCAAAGAATGAAGCAGGTGATGTATTACTATATCCTTGGTCTGTTGTATTTATTGATGTCCAAGAATTTCCTGATGGATAGTATCTTCTCATACCTGCACAATTTCCACTTGCAGTAAGCGAAGAGAAACAATAAATATAATTACCATAAGGTATTGAAACTGTAGAACTATCCCACATTGTATGTGCTGAGTAAGGACAATTCTTTACTGTTGAATATGCACCTGTTGATAAATTAATTTTATAAGATGCATTGTTGCTATCATCAGAACCTATAAATACATATAAATAACCATTATGTATAGCTTTTGTCATTCCTCCGTAATATGAACTTGATGTAAAGTTAGAAACTAATGTCCCACCTTTGTAAAAGTTAAGAGCATCAGAATACTTTCTAGCCCTATTTACATAGTTACCAACAGAAGAATCTGTTATTGTAGATGTGCTTGCAGTACCATCAAATTTAACTAAAGGTTTGAACCATAATTTTGTTTTAATTTCAGGTTCTGTATTAGAAACTGTTATATAGTTCTCTTTATGATTTGCTCTAACAAATGTACCTTGGCGTATACCAGAATCTGAATAATATTTAGAAGTACTGAATACAGTACTAGGTGCTGGGTCCATACCTATTTTTGCATAATCCCAAGAACCTTCTAAATACTGATACAAACCACTGAATGATAAATCACCAGCGTATACAGCTTTTGTAAATATATTATTCCAAGTAGTTCCAGATTTAGTAACCTCTTTTGATAATGGTATTTCTCTAGGTCCTGATGCGTATGTATAAGTTATACCATCTGTTGAGTTATACCTAGTTTGATATGTAGTATAACCATTAAGATAGTCCGTAACTCTTATCATTAACATTGTTGCTGTTACTTGAAACCTAACATCAAGATCATAATTTGCATCTCTGAATGAAACTGATGTTGTTGATGTTATAGCTGTGTCAGAAGTAATAGTATCTTCTTCCATATAAAGAGTACCTGTTAATGTTGTTGTGTTTTGGTCTAAGACAGTTTTCATGAAACCATGTACAACACACATGTCTTCTTCTTTTATATTTTCTAAAGCATTCATCTCTTCGATAGTCCCTACTTTATAAATATTTGCGTTACCTGTTGCCCCACCACCTTGTTCAACGGCAACGGTTACTTCTTCTAATGGTGTAGTAGGATCCACACCTAGAGCTTCTTTCATTCTAGAAACTTGAGCTCTTATTATATCTACATTTTCTTTTAATGTGCTCATCCTACTCACCTCCATTAATTATTTCTTCAAGTTCAGCGTTAACTAAACCTATTTGGGCATTAACAGCATCTATACTATTATTAACATATTCTGTTGAAGCTAAACCAGAAACATCAGGTATTTCATCATGTGTTGCAAATCCAGAAGTGTCTGGAATCTCATCCTTTGTTGCAAAGTTAGAAGTATCTGGTAAGTCTTCTGATGTAATAAATTCAGAAGTATCAGGTATTTCTTCTTTAGTCGCAAAGTTAGAAGTATCTGCTATGTCTGATTTTAAAGCAACTTCTATTCCAGAAACATAAATCTTTACTATGTTTTTAATAGCTGCTGTAGTTCCTTTCTTATAGATAGCTACTATAGAATTTTCTGTTGGTGTGAAGTTAACACCGTCTTCTTTAAATTCAAATGTAACTTCTCCAATATCTGCAGAACCTTCAGGGTTTATCCAAACATTAGCTTTACTGCTTTTTGATGGAGCAGTTGTTCCAACATGTACACCAGAATCTCCAGTGTCACCTTTATCACCTTTAGGTCCTTGAGCTAAAGTAGTTGTTTTTATTTTTCCTATATACCAATAACCATCATTACCTATCTTAGGTAGACTGTTTTCTTGGATATATTTTATCCTATCAAATAGTGTAGCCACGTCTGCCTTACGAGCGGCTGCATCGTCTAATGCATTGAAACGTTTTTCTAGATCAGAGAAGCTTACATCAAACTTATCTTCTATTCGTTTCTCTTCATCGTCATGCTTCTTGTCTACGGCATTGATAGTATCTAGTAATTCTTGCTTAACAGCTTGAATTAAATTATTAAGTCTTTCATCAAGCTCTGCTATTAGCTGTAGTGTCTCTTGGTAATGCTCTTCGCATTCTTCCTTGTTCTTAGCTATTGTATCCCAAGCTCTTTGAATGTCTTCCCAAATTCTTTTTATCTCATCCAATATAGGATAGCTTTGCTCTTCTGCATATTGAGCACGTTCCTCTTCAGGAATCATATCCTTTATTATGAATAACCTACCAGCCATTTCATTGATAGCAGCACACAGTGTTTCTGCTTCTGCATTTAAGTCTTCAGCTGTTAAGTCAAGACGAGGAGTAAAGACTGGTAATCTTGATCTACTTAAATATTCCATTTAATTACCTCCTATCTGATTATCTCACGATATAATCTTTCTCTTGTAAAGTCTGGCATATCACTTGTAGTATAACTAAAGTTCAATGCACTTAATGAGAATGCTTGGTTGATATTTATTTCTATAGTAACTAGTGCACTTAAGTATGGGAATCTCCATCTAGGTGTACAAGTCTTGGAAGTAAATGATGGTCTGTTTAATACTGGTTCAATCCAGTCACCTGTTTCTCCTATAACCCCACTATAAGAGTTTAAGATTTCAACAGGTTTATCCATTGGATCAACATAAGGATAATCCTCATATTGTTCTATTGGTTTATCTTTATCCCTTAGAGTTAAAGCTTCATCAAACTTAATACGTTCACCATATCTAACTTGATCAAGTTCTCCTTTTCTAAGAGTAATAAAGGCTTCATTTTCTGGTCCATACAATTCGTATGCTGCCTCATTATGAATCCAAATATTCATGTAATGTATATTATCAAAATCTCTATTGTAATATATACAAAGGTTATCTAGGAATTTGCATAATGCTGGAGCTTCCATGTCATAAGCTTTTGATTTAAATCTAAGTTTAAATCCTCCTTCATAAGATACACCATTATATTGATCAAATCTTATAAGGTCCCCATTCTTACGAATAAAGCATGTAGTACCTTCTATAGATAGTACTGATACAACATCAAATAAATATCCAACATCTCTTAACCATGGGTATAAGTCTTTAGACATGTTAGCATATCTATGCCCATCTCTAAAATAACATTTCCATCTTAATCCAGGTTTAATAGATATATCCTCTATAAGTTTGTTTTTGTATTGTTCATTGTTACCTTCGTAGAATTTATCTGTTGTAGTTGGTATGTCAGAAGTGTCTACAAAGAAACCTTGGTTTGGAAATATCAATCCGTAGTAACCATCGGTTACTTCTGAGAATATTTCGTCTGGTTTTAAACATTGATTTAATTCATGGAAGTCATATCTTAAGTGTTCATCTCTTCTAGGAACTCTTACCCTATTCAAAGGAAACTCAATATTATTTAATCTTTGTTTAACCATATCATTAATAGTATTAACTTTTACTGTATCTGTATTTGATAATCCATTTGTATCAAGCATATAAATATCATTACGATATTTGAATATGATATAGTTATCAGCTATTTGAATTGTATTATAAGCATCACAACTTACATTAGTATTAACAATACTACGTTTATATGGTGAGTAATAATCATCAGCATTATAGTCATCACCGTTACCTGTAACAACTGAAATGTTTCCACCAAGTTGTGGATTGTCTGCAAATACTACAATGTTTGTATCGAATACAACAACACCTGTTATTGATTCATTCTTAGTAGTTTTAAAACTTAAGTTACCATTATAAGTTATGTACTCATAATTTTTAATTACTGTTTTAAACCATTCACAAGAATTATATACATCGTCATAGAATAAAGCTTTTTGCCCGTCTGCAATAACTTTAGTACATGAGTGCATTTTATAAAACTCTTGATCAACACCTATGGTTCTACCTATTAACTTAGTTACATGTGTTCTACTGTACTGAGCTTTAGATAAGTCTGATATAAAGTCACCAGTCTCATCTACGTCTTTAACATTTGTCTTTGAATTAACATCATATGTATAAGCAAAGTCTGATGTTAATGCACATCTAATTAATAAGTTATCACCAGTTTTAATCTCTCCAACTAAAGACTCTAACTCTGCTTTTGTTGTATCTATTTTAAATGCCCCTTTTGAACTCTTTGAATCTTTATTCTTAGAAGCATTCCAATATAATAAAGTCTTCCATTCTGTTTTACCTTCTAATTTAACTTCCCACTTATAGTAGAAGTCTGACTTATCATACCCAGTAAGACAAGCAACTATAGTTGTGAAAGTTATATTAGTATCTGTTTCAGATAATTCTTTAGGTGCTGTAAGGATTTGACCTATCTCTGTTTTAGGTGTACCTTCAACAACTTCTGTTATGTGATAGTTAGGATAAGGTGATAAGTTATTAACACCTATGTTTTTAAATTCCCAAGGATTAGGTTTATATGCTTCTAGGATTTCTCCATATAAATCATATCTACCATTCTCCTTATCATACCACTCAATAATTTTTAATATACGTGTTCCTGTAGCCATTAAGAAGTAATCATCAACTGGTATACCTTGAACACGTTTAGTATTTTGAATTATCAAAGTTTCTATCTTTTCATTTGATTCTGCACCTTCACCTGGAGTTTCTCCACCAGATTCAGAATCACCAGTACCTTGTGTTGGGTCATACTTATATATGAATCCTTCATGTTCTAACGTATAGTCAATATAATCCTCTTGTGTTTTTAATCCAACAAGATAGTTTTCAGTATCAAATTCATCTTCCTTGCGTCTAATATTAACGTGTAATAATTGCATAGGAATACTTATATCGTTTCCGAATATACCATAGAATATATGACCATTACGTACAGATATTATCCAAGAATAATTTTCTGCAGCGTATATAAAGTCTCCTTGATATCTGTCTGTTTCCAAAGGTATTGATAATCTTTTTAGAACAGATGCTCCTGGTCTGTTTACTATAGCACTATTACTATAGTGACAGTTAAGTCCGTCTCTTATTTCGTTTGGTTGTAAGGCTTCATTACTTAATGATGTATTTATTCCACCAGTAAAATCTGTATAGGAAGCAGGTGGATCATACACCGGTAACTGATATTTTTTAGTTAGTGACATATATTACATATGCTCCAATATCTTAGTACCTTGTTCTCTATCATAATCATCTTCATGTGCAAGTGTTGCTACAATATCTTCAACATAATATTTATAGTTATTCAAAGATAATTGAATTCTTTCAACTTCTTTACCGTATCTTAAATATACTTGGTAGATACCATATAACACTATAGCATCTTCGAACTCTCGTCTGATTGGTATTACTGTCGTTTCATAATCTGCAACTTTAGGCTCATCTGGTACCATAATCTTTTTATCATATCCAAACCTAACATCTGCAAGATTAGATTGTCTATCTCTAGTTTCAAAGTATACTTTATTATTGTTTGTGTAATAAATTAAACCTTGTTCAATGTTAGTAAACGCTGTTCTAAGTTTTCCTTTTTCAACAATAATATTATTTACTCTATCACTATTAATAGATAAACGTAATCCTTGAAGCATAGTAGTTTCTGTTGCTACTTTAAGATAAAGTATTCTTCTCATGTCTTCAGGTATTTCGAACTCATATAGACCGTAACCTAAATTCTTATACATAAACTTCTTAGCTTCTTCATATTCTTTGTCTGTCTCGTCTTCACGTTTAGGTCTTTCTGGTTCAATAGTTACTTCGATAAAATCTCTGTAGCCTCTCCCAGTAAGATCAGCGTCACAGTTCTCAACGATTGCTTGCATAGTTCCAGGTGTTAATACATCTAAACCAGTGCTTTCTCTTACACGTTGATAAAGCTTCTTATATGTAAGCATTACAAATCCCTCCCTATCATTTTCTCGACAGTAGTTAGTGCCTTCTTCTGTAATAACTCGAAGCCTCTCTCTGAGTAGTTATCCAGAATAGTGTTAGTATATGTTCTATCAGCTTCAACCTCTAAAGCAAACTTCCTAATATCGTTAGCCCTGTAATCATTAATAAGCCATCCGTTTAAAACGTCATCAGGAACAACAGCGTTTAGACTTTCTCCTGTATATGCAAAACTTCTTAATGAATGTAACTCATATGTATCTCTACTCTTGTTATACAACATAAGTAAATTACCATCAGACTCTTTTAAGAACCTATTATATAAGTTATTTATTCTTACAGGTTTTAAATAAGGGAAAGCTCTTAGAAATTTATCTATCATCTGACACAACTCCTTCATTTTAATTATACCAAAAAAGAGAGGTATAGTCCACCTCTCTTAAAATTCAATTACTATTCTACTGTTTCAGCAGCGTTTACAAAACCAGCATGAGATTTAAATGCATCAATATACATGTCAGCATATTTAGTCATGATACCTTCATACATTTCACTACCGTCTCTACGTTCTAAGATTTGTTGTGTACCAGAAGTAATCCAAGAGAATTCTTTTCTTACTAATTCACCAATTTTATCTGTATCTAATAATGCAACATTTTGGTTACGAGAATATTTATCTTTGAATAATGTATAAGTATCGAAGATAATATCTTTTCTTCCTAAATGGAATGCATTGTTAGCACTATCGATTGTATAATCTTTGAATTGGTACATTTGTTTTTCTACTGTAGAAATAATTTTATGGTTAGATGCTACTAATTTAACTGAACTATCGTCAGCACAACTTACTTCAATATGGTCAGCCATATCTCTTAATTTAGATTCAGTTAGTAATCCACCAGCTAAATCTTCAACAGTACAGTTTAAAGTTTTGAATACGTTTCTGTCGCATCCGAAGATTTCATTATCTCTTGTGAATACGATATCTTCAATACCAGTGTATTCTGGAACGATTGCTTTGCTTACATCTAATTGTCTAGAGTAAACTTCAGCGTTAGCAGCTATAGCTGTTGGCATAGTTCCACTTAATGATTCTTCAATGAATACGATAACTTTTTCTGTACCTACACTTGGAGCATATTTTTGCCATACTTTACCTTGGTATTTTTCTCCACCGTCAACGATTAATACACCCATACCTGGTAAGATACTTAAGCTGTTAGTCATTTCGAATTCAGCTATAGTTGGCATTGTAGCAGTAGCTTCAGTAATAGTAGCTTCTCCTTTTAATGCACCAATTTTACCTGATTTAGATCCATAAGTAAATCTGTTGATTGTGTGTTTTAAACCTAAGTTCATTCTTCCTAATGAATCATTTAATACATCGAAGATTGAACCATCAGTAGTTCCTTTAACAATAGTTTCATCAGTAATAGCAAATATACCCATTAATTTAGTAGTATCAAATCTAGCTTCAGCAGTTTCAGTAGCGTTTGTATAATCATCAGCAGTTAACACGTAACGGTCATTTCCGTTTCCTAACATACGAATGTTATCTGTAACTCCTAATGCAAATGATTTAGTTTTGTATTTACCAACAAGTGTATCTTTTTTTAACTTGTTGATTAAAGCGTCCATAGTATTGAATTCGTTTTGTAATCCGTCAGTATATTCAATCTTTAAGAAATCTTCTAAAGATTCTCTAACGTTGATTTTATCAAAATGAATCATGATTAATTCCTCCTATTCGAATTTGGTTGAATCGAATCCGTTAAGAAGTCTTGATCTAAAACTAGCCATTGCGTCCTTAGTATTTGCAACCTTTGGTGCTTGTACTGGACTTGGCGTTGTCATTGATTGATCATCGTTTGTCATCCCACGATTTTGCATTGCTGCAATTTGGTTAGCTAAAGCTTTATTATCAACAGGTTGAGCGGGTGTTGCAACAGGTGCAGCGGCTTTATTTCTATTGTTTATTGCATGATTTGGATCAGCATAAGCTTTACCTAAAAGTAAATGGAATGCGTCAGTAATATACTTAACTGAAACATTTGAATCAGTCATATAAGCTTTTAAGAATGTATCCACTTCTGGTTTAAGTAAGTTAAATACTTCATCACCAACACTGATTCGTAGTTCTTGATATGCTTGTTCAGTATAATCTTCTCTACGTTTCTTTTGGAAGTATTCCAACATTTCTGGTGGAAACTCTTTTGTATTGTTGGCTGCGGCTTTTACATTATTCATGTTAGTTTCTAATGTCTGATTCTTTTGTTCAAGTTTTGTAATATACGCATTTTGGTTTGAGCGTTGAGATTCTAAGCTACTTATAGTACTATCTTTCGCTTTTATTTGTCCCTCTAACTCATCAATCTTGGCTTTTAATTGTTCTTCTGTCATAACTATATCCTCCTTAATAATGCTGTACCGTATAGTCCTTGGCATTAAATGCTGTAACTATTATAGAAATGCCTTGGCATTCTGATAAGTATTTTGACTTTTGGTGTCTTGTTGATACTTGCTGTGCTCAGCGATATGTTGTCCTATAGCATTAACGACATATTCATATAATGCTATATCCTTGCGTTTCAAGTTTCTCACTTGTGCACTCATTCTAAATAAAGAATGTTCAAGTATATGTTGAGTGTGGTTATCCCAGTCATTAACTTCAACATCAATCTTAGATATCACATCTCTATGCTCATCTTGAATTTGATCGTGACTAGCACGTTCTACCGGATCCAATGTATCTTTAAGATAGCTAGAATTTAGAGCATCTAAGATTTCAAGTTTAGTAATATAAGATAACCCTGATTGTGGATTGTATACCCCCAGATTTGAAGCTTGAGTCATACGGAGTTGACGAGCTTGATCTGATTGCATCAGGAATTCCCTGTTCACAATTTCAAGATTTTCTGGATCTAACTCTCCTAAATTATATTTTACCATATAACTATCTAGTTTGGCAAGTTTCATGACTTCAGTTAGATCTTTCTGTCTTTGTTTTTCTGTATATAGGACTTGTTTAAACAGATTTATAATAGCTTCTCCAACGTTATCAATAGCGTTTGTAAGCTTATTTTGATCTGCTTCACCAATCTTATCAGCAACTCCATCAGTTCTTACAGATGATTTACTCATACCATAAGCAGAGATTTGTGATAGACCAGCTGTAACAAGCATATCTTCTTCTATAGATTTTAAGTAGTTAATAATTTCACTACCTACTTGAGCTTTTTGTACAGGCTCAGGTCTCTTAGCATTACGTTTGATCATAATGAATTGTCCTGGTTTATTAGTTACACCATCAGGATTAACTAATGAATCTTTCCATACATACATTTGACCAATAGCTAAGTGATTTATATGTTCAAGCAATCTGTTCTTAATACTGTTATAAGTATCTTGAATTGGAATTATTTGACTATAAACTGTAACACCAACTAAATGGTTTGGTACTGTTTGTAGGTTCATAGGTATGAAAGGTATTCTTCTTCTGTTATACCCGTTATCATATGGAAGCTCACCTTCATAAAGTATTCTGTTATTTATCAATACACAGTATTGTCCTTTAGGATATAAAGCATCTGGTTTACGATAATATTCATACACATAAGCGTATTTGTTTTCTTCATATCTATTATTATCAGAATATCTAGAAGTATCTAAGAAATATCTTGGGTCTATATCTTCAGCAACAGCTTCGAATCCCCAACGTTTTCTTATATATTCAAGTGAGAACATACGTCTATGACATAGTTCATTGATATCATCCATAGATTCAACAGCTAATGAATCTACTAATATTTCATGCATAGGTATTACATCTATAAATGTTCTACCTTCATAAACTTTTCTTGTACCTTTAACTTTAAAATCTTCCTTATCTTCTTTAGTTATTGTTATATCCCTAGATAAAATTTCATCACCTTTACTCCAGTCAATACCAGTTTTAAACCATACTAATCCAAATATATCCGCAGCTTCTACTGCTTTCTTATATATTGCATTAAAGTTAATATCTTTTCTAAATGTTTCTAAAAATTTATTACCTTCAATAGCATTAGTAATAGTTTCTTCTCTATTGTCTGTACCTTTAAAACCTGCTATAGGTTGGTTTTGTGATAGTATACCGTATCTAGTTAAATAGATAGGAAGCATTCTATTAAATATTTTTCTCTCTAGGTATAAGCCATGAGTGTTCTTTAATCCTTCAATGGCTAAGGTTCTTTCGTTAATTCGTTTGTATTGGTATCCTTGAATATATCCTTTACTCAATTCACCTGATAGTACGAAAGGTCTTACTCTTAGTTCAGCATCTCTTATAAATGCTTGTATATGACTAAGTAGTGGACTATTTTGTACTTTCATTAATTAATACCCTCTTCTGTAAATGGGTTATAGTTGTGTGGATTGAAACCACCTTCGTTATTACTATCTTCAGTATCTAATATGTCTTCTATGTTAATTGGTTGTTGAGGTGCTTCTAATGAATCAATTCTAGGTGTAGATAAATCTACATTACCAAGAATGTCACCGATAACCATAACTAATCTTTTATTCAATGTACTAAGTAATTGCATAAAATTATATAGTAAGATAGCCATTATAACCATACTTATAACTATAACTACACATAAACAAATAGTTATTATTTCCATAAGCTACCTCCTATTCTTCTGTTACTAAAGGTTCCTCTTCTAGTATTAAAGAATCAGCAACTGCTTCTGCTACTTCAACAGGGGCATCTATTACAACTTCTTCTTTAACTTCTTCACCTTCAGGTACTTCATTAACGCCTTCAATAACTACTTCTGTTACTTCTGGCACTTCTTTTTTAGAAGTCTTTTTTGGTTTACTTTCTTTCTTAGGAGCTTCTTCTTTTACTTCTTCAACATTAGCAGCATCACTAATTATTAAACCTAAAGCTTCTTCTAAGTATTCTTTGCTTGTAAGCATAGCATCTCTTAAAACGTTTGAGTTCAAATATATTTTAGATGAACTTATTTCTGGATGCAAAAGTACTACATCGCCTCTAGAGTATTCTCTTCCAAAAGGTGTCCCAGGTTTAAACTGAGCTGCAACTGGATCTGAGAATGTTCTATTGACCGGTCTAAATTCGAACTTACTCTTCATACTCTATTCCTCCTTTACCATAATTATACCATTAAAAGAAATCTTCTTCAACCATTACGCCGTATGAATCCATATCCCCGCTATCTAGCATCTCTTCTTCCTCGTCTAACTTCTTCTGCCACTTAGTTCTAGTATCTCCTATAATCTCTTCAATACTGATTGGAGATATATCACTAGAGTAGAATACAAGGAATAAACCATATGCATCTATTGCGTGGTCTGCACATCCCTTAGCTATCTGACCTATATTAAAATCATCATAAACGGCATTATCTAATTCATCAATTAAACTATCACATGATTTAGATATTCTAAATTTATAAGTACCATCCTCAAGAGTTAGGTGTGTAGCTGAATGTATCTTATCATAACGCATTTCAACTTTACCCTTACCTGATTCAACACCTATAGGATTCAATCCGTAATAATCGAATACTTCTGATTTCATTTCACCAATAACTCTACCATTACCGTCACGATATCTATCTCCACCTCTAAACATATCGTGTGGAAGAAGTGTTCCTGTAATGTAGTAGCCATGGTTCTTTGATCTTTCTGCAATTGCTTGTACGAAATCTTCAAAGATTAATTCTTGTCCATACATATCATCAAAGGTTATTACTCTACCATCTTCAAATACAGCATGCCATAATGCTGAGTGGTAAGATGGTTTATATCCCCAGTCGATTGATATGTATACATCAAACGGTACTTTGGAATTCTTAAGTGCTTCATAAGTAGCTTTACCATCTATGTATTGATCTTCTTGTACTTCGAACATTTTACCTGCAACAACATCCCAGTTTCCATAAAGGTCCATCTTCTTTCTGTTCTCATCTTGCATTTCTAACATAGCTGCGTATGAGGCATTCAAGAAAGGATTATCTTTATAAGATGCTGGTATAAATCTTGTGATAACTTTAATATCACCTTTAGCTGTCTTCATCCATTCAACATAGTCTCTAGTTTCTAATGGAGCATTAGTGATTGGATCATATGTGACAACAGTATTATCAATAAATCTTCTCTTAACCCATTTATGACCTTTACCTCCAGGGTTACAACCTAATACAACTTTTGTTGGTATTCTTAATTTCTCCCCTGTGTATGGGTTTGTCTGTACAGTTGAACGTACAGTAGATAGAAGATAATTGAAAGTCTTTTCATCTTGTTTTGTAACTTCATCAATAGCAAGGTAATGAAATTCCCAACCTTGTTGTGATAAAGCTTCACGATAATCTGCAACACGTTGCAATGTTATGTAACTACCATTAGGAAATATAATACTACGAGAAGGGTACCATGAGGTACTCTTTTCTCTGTAGTCATATATTTGTTGTCCTGCAACTTTTTGAGGAAACAATGTAGGTAGTTTGTCTAAGAAAGATTGTTTAACGGCATCCAACCTTTCACGAATGATTACACATTTTGCACCAGGATATGTTGTACAGAACATGAAGGCATCAGCAAGAATACCTGCTGATTTACCTCCACCTCTAGATCCTCCGTACAATGTAATACATATATCCTCAAAGGAGCAAGGTGCATTGTGAAGTAGCACCTGCTTCTCGTGAGGTTGATAACTTGGGGTTACAACAACTTTAGCCATAACTTACCTCCTCTTAGTTGACACGACTTACATAGTCTTTGTCTCTTAACCACTTAGGTTCATTCTCTGCATTTATACCT
>JAEIGA010003105.1_pt1 | contig 26138 bp, 47 predicted proteins | sample 9270691 | NCBI WGS metagenome assembly JAEIGA01 (sample SAMN17057246, study PRJNA624740) | gut metagenome | biome: biome; isolation source: fecal sample | host: Bos grunniens | place: China: Xizang | collected 2019 | reverse complement strand
TCCTTATATTGAGGAGCTCCTTCAAGCTCAATCTTAACGCCAATATTAGCCATAGTTTTCTCCTTATATGCCTAAAAATTGCACCATATCAATTCTTTGTTTTGGTGGAATCTGTCGCGCTGTGCCGTTCTCAATTGCCCTACAGTTGAGCATATCAACGAACTCCCCCCATTTAGTGGCCAGAGTTTCTTCTTTGCTCATCCCAAGCTTACGCCCTAGATATATATACCAGGCTTCATTCAAGTAGATTTTATCTGTTCTTTTTTTTTGCCTTTTGGCTCAGCCTCAACAGTCACTTCTCCATCTTTATCAAATACAGCAAGAGCTCTTTGAACAAGTCCCATGAATTCATCTTCATTCAAAAGAATGTCCATCATTTCATGAGTCACTTCAAAAGGCTCGTACTCACTATTTGAGTATTTCATTTGAACTTCATAAGCCTCATGCATGATCATAATAATGTCTTGCATAACGCCAAATTGCTTATCAGAATCCTCGATTTCAAGGCATTCCTTGAATCGGGCTATATTATTGCCTGGAGCCAAACGACAAAGCCTTCTTTCGGCCCAGACATTACGTGCGAATTGAATATTTAGAAGCTTTTCTTTGGTTTCGTTCATAAATTCTCCTCTCATGAGTAAAATGGAAGGGCTCAAAATTGAACCCTTCCACACTTTCTACACATAATTTACGCATCGATTGCGCAAGGATTATGCAATTCCGAAATAATCCTTGATAATATCTTCAGCTGCTGCCTCAGTTGAAAGCTCTCCGCCTACGAGCTTCCAATCATGCTTAGCTGTATCATCTTTCATGATATTAAACACAAGTTCCTGAGTCTGGAAATCAACCTCTTCGCCCTGTGTCTCAGCTGACATTTCAAGCTGATTAAATGTTCCCTTAGGGAAGATGATAGGCGCATAGTATGTCACTCCCTCTGACATATAGCGCACGATGAAGCCTATACCGCAATATGGCTTCGCCTGATCATCATTGTAGTGAGCAAGGCCATCATCATCCAATGCAGGAAGGCCCTGAATCAATCTCTCTGATGCCTGAAGCAATCCATCGACAGTAAGTGTCACCTGTCCACCTGTGAAAGCTCCAGCAAGAGATTCAGCAATGATATTATCAGCATAGAAATTATTTGAGTCAGAGCTTTCAGGTGATGCTTCAACAGAAACGCCACGAGCAAGCTTCTGGCCAGATGAGTATGTTACTACTCCCTCACTAGCTGCATAAAGCGCAACATATGGAAGAGAATAGCCTGTGATTACTTTTCCAGCTGCTGGCATTTTAATATCTCCTTTCTAAACAATAAAAAAAAGACCTACTTTGTAAGTCTTTTTATCTCTTTATCTAATTCTTTTTGCATGCCATCCACCGCATCAGTCTTTGCTTTGTTCCTGGTGCGATTAATAAATGGCTGCGCGATCATAAAGGATGTACCTTTGTTGATTGAATTCGCTATCATTTGATTAGCATGGCCCTTAGGATATTTCTTTGTGACATTAGAATTATATCCATCGAATCCAGTGTTGATATCAAATTTAGATCCATTCATTTTTACTGGTGTGTAACCCAGAGCATCAAGAAGGCCCTTCTTTTCCTCAGGCTTGCAGTATCTCTTTCCATCTCCGCCCTGGTATTCGTCAGAAGTCTTTAACTGATTCAGTTCAGACCTCATTGTGTCTGTGACGATTCCACCGCCTTTTTTCAAAGCAGCCTCAAGGATGCTATCAGTATCTTTTTCAATATTTTCAAGCATTTTGACCGTCTCAGTCAGTCCTTTAACTGTTACTTTTGGCATGTGCGACACTCCAATCCCATGAATAATGAATCAAATTCGTATCAACTTCATATTGTGCTCCAGTCAATGACCAGCTTGCCCCCATATCAATCAGTGCCTTTTCAAGCACATCGAGATTCGGGTCAATGTCATTATTGACTGTTGTATAATAGTCAAGGATTCCGTTCAGGCTTCGCTCTGATTTACCATTATCAGTGTAAAATGAGTCGTCGTTCTCCTCTTGCCATACTGCATATGGAGCTTTGACTTCAGAAGGCTTTATATAGTGGTATATATTTATATCCTCGATTGCTCCAAACGTAGTAAATGGAATGTCAAGGAGTTGCGTCAACAACATCATAATAGCTGTTCATCCTTTCGAGCGATAAATCAACGGCATCTTCGTCAGCAATTACATTGATATCTTCAATGCGATATTGCCTTCCATCCTCAAGAATCACATATTTAGCTTCTTCAGGAAGGATTGTGTTATAGCATCTAACCAGCTTATCGAGCCGATAGTTCTGGCCTCTAGCTGCATAAAGACGCTGCATTCCTATCGTCCTATTAGCATAATAGGCTTCGACATCAAGAAAGATTAGTTTCTCAACCGGAATCGCGCCATTGGCTGCTGTATTAGCCAGCTTGTAAAATTTCAAAATTCCTTCATCTCTCATGCGTCTGTCTCCTTTAAATGCCTCAGTCCAATGCTCTGCAGCATCTGCTGATATCTTGCAACCGCTTTCTCATCGCCATAACCGAAGTAAGCCTGGCAATATACAGCTACAGCATTGCATTGAACCGCGTCTGTAATATCAAATTCTTCGTCTGTCGCCTGAGTAATGTCCAACTTAGCTGCATCAATCAATGCATCAATCTCAGCATCGAATGTCGATGTGATTACTCGCAGCGATTTCTTCACGAATGTCAAAAGCTCTGTATCGGTCATAACGATAATCCTTTCTAATCTTTTTTAGCTCCCTTTTTTCTTGAGGGTTTTTCAACCTTCTCAACGGCTTCAGGCTCTCCAACATCTTCAGCCTCAACAACAGCCTTCTCTTCTGGTACTACCACGCAACGACCTAATTTTAAAATCACGTCAGCTGTGTCTTTTGAGACATCCACAAGAGTGCCAGCTGAAAGCAGCACCCTTGTGTCGGCTGTCAATTTAATCTTCAAAGAGCTACCTCTTATGCGCCTGGCTTTGTGATAAGTGTGAAGCGTCCTGGAGCTATAGCTTCAAGAGCTACATACTTGCGGCCTACGAACTTAACAAGATCAGCTTCTGCAAGTGAGAGATCATCGACTTTAATCTTGATCTCTTCACCATTAGGGAAGTTAGCGCGGAATCCTGTTCCAAGGTCGCCCACGATTGCATATACATCATCCTCAGATGCTGTAGAGTAAGCTGGAAGGCTGTTATTGAAAAGAACTACAAGGCCAGCGAATGGATCCTGTAATGGATATCCGTCGCCTGTGGTAATGCTCTTGAAGTCAGCCCATGTGAGCTTATTCATGATTGCTACATTGTTAACAGCTTCATCTGAAAGATTAGCAACAGCGTTGACCATTGTAGTTGCTGAAGGAGCAAGCTTTACAAGAGCAGCGGATGGAGTAGTTGCTGTTGATGTCTGTGGAAGAGCTGCAATTTTTGCAACAACGATATCAGCTGCAGCCTTTGCAATTCTGTGACCTAATTCGTCATAGATATAATCAACGAATTCCTGGCTCTTCATATCGAGAGCTTCATCAGATACAGTGATCCATTTCTTGATGCTCTGAGGGATGAGAGTAACAACGCCAAAGTTTAACTCTTCCTCATCTGGAGCCTCATCGCCCTCAAGATGAATAACAGCATCAGATCCACTGATTTCGAATCCGATTTTGAGGTTGCCCTTTACATAAGTCTTTCCAACTCTGTTAAGGATTTCATCTGTCTCCCAGGCTGTGCGGATTCTTTCCTCAGCGAATTCTGGAATAGGAATCTCTCCACCAACTGCATTTTCTGTGAGGATTGAACGAAGAGCACTGTCATCGCCCTTAATAGCCTGAGCGAATGCATCGATATACTCAGGGGTATTTCTTAACTCTTTAACTTCCATTTTTGTCTCCTTTCGATTTTCTGGAACAATTTCTGTACCAGCTGCAGGATTTTCGTTGAGTTTTTCTGCAGCTCTCTCTTCAGCCTCAAGCTCAAGCTTTCTAGCCTCTAAAGCCTTGCGCTCTTCAGCCATTTCTCTAAGCTCTTTATCACGAGCCTCAATCTCAGTCTGTTCAGCTGTTTCAGCTAAAGGACTAAGACCATTGACTCTTTCTTCGAGATCTTTGAGCTGTTCATCAATTTCTCTCATTTCAGGGGTCATTTTTTCATCTCCTCTAATCGTGTGTTTAGCTCAGCAATCTGTTCAGAACGCTTTCGAGCGCTATCCAGCGCAGCCCTAGCTTCTTCAAGGCTCTTCTTTCCGCTCTCCAGCGAACGTGAAGAGATTGAAGTCTGTTCATATGCTGGCATCGTTACAGCTGAGACTTCAAAAATCTCAGATATATGCGTAATGGTTCGTTTCGGATAATCGCTATCCAAACGATCCCATCTTTCGCCATCAACAAAAAAAGCGAAGGACATTCCTGAAATGTCTCCTCGCTTAACTGCTGAATCTAATTCAATTGCCTTTGGATTTTTTGCATCCAGATCCGCTTCCATGAAGACATTTTCAGGTCGAATAAATAGTCTCATGGTCGCATTCGGAGTGTTTCGTCTACTTCTGGCCAGCGGAATGCCACTGAAATCATGATTTACAAGAAGCCTCACATCTCTCAGAGTCTCTTCATCAATCGCTGTAGGCTCAATCACTTCTTCCCAAAATCCACCAATATCAGTAGACTGATTGAAAACTATAGGCGTTCCTGTCAGATGAAACTGATCATCATTTTCAGCTGCACGACTTTCTACAGTTCCCAAAAAGGAACGAATTTCTCTTTCTTTCTCACTCATTGCTATCTCCTTCCTGATTAATCTGTGTTTGGTCAATCTCACTTGATGCTGTATAGTTATTCGTTGCAATCATCAAATCATCACCGCCACGCTCTGGGCCTAAAGGCTCATATCCTAACATCATGCGATATTCGTCTCTAGTGAATAATCCCAGCTCTCTAGTGGTAGATATGACTTCTGTGATTGTCTTTAATGGCTGATATTTAAGTTTTGCCATGTTAGCCTGGATTAAATTTCCGAATCCCTGCTCTCTTTCGGTAAATAAAAAAGCTGTGAGCGCGCCAGTGAACATCACTGCGAACGGCTCCAGCCTTCCTTCGTAAACAGCTTCGTATTTCTCCGATGTAAAATTGTTTGTCAAAAAATCTTCATTAACACCAAAATAATCAAAAGCAGCTTTCTTTGTCTGCTCTCTTGTATCTGCATCCACCACATAAGGCTTCGAATCAATCTGCTTGTAATCGAATTTTGAATCAATTACGATTACACCGCCATTGTTCTCCATTTCATAATTGTCTTTTTTGAATTGAGCCCTGGCTTTTTCGATATCTTCATCCTTCATTACCTGGGCCGCTTTCAATAAGCCTCTGATGATTGCACTCGACTTGATACCTTCAATGATGCCTTGATTCTGTGCATGCATCAGCTCACAGATAGGCATGAAAGGCGAATTTTCATCACCATAAAGCGGATCATTGAAAAAGTGATTTCTCAAATGAATTATTTGGCTGTATGGAATCGAATAGAAATGATTATGCTGCAGCTCGAATCTTGCAATCACCTTGCCATCTACTTCGTAGATCTTAAAAGCCTTATAGTTAATCGGCCACAATGCCTGAAGCTTTCCTTCAGAATCATATTCTGGCCAGATGAACACGTTGTTGGTCGCATAATATAAAGCAGCCACTTTGTAGATGAAATCATAGCTAGTCATGAACTTGTTAGGCTTCTTCAGGACTCTATCCACTTCCTTCGTCCTGTCAGTGATGCTCATCTGCTCTTTTACTTTTCTGACCGCTTGCAGCTCCATCTTTCCCAGGTTACGGGCCAGCGCATCGATGCAAGCCACAATCACATCCATATCAAGGAGCTCACCATGGAAATGCCTATAATTCCATGCGTGAATATAAAATGGAACCGCCTGGCCTATTTCCTTTTTTCTGCTTTCAGCCCTTCCGTTTCTTCTGAAAAAATCAAAAAATCCCATTTTTCGCTCCTTATCCGTCTACTCGATTCAAATAATCTTGTCTGTATTTAACATATATTACATACGCATTCAGTAAGCTTACTGTTCCATCAATGCGTCGTCTGCGTTGAATCTTTATCGGCTCAATCGATTCCAGAGAGCCCATCTCTTTAATGGCTGTATTAGTCAAGCACCACTTTAAAATTGGATTGTTGTTATAATTGATTCTATGCTCAGCAAGCATCGCGCCCATTTCCTTCATTGGCACCGTCCACGTTTTCGCGCCCTGGGCTACAGCTTCCATCACATCGCCAAAATTCCACTGCATTTCTTGCACCCAGTAATTGGCCATAGCTCTATCATAGCCACATCGCCAGATATCAATCTGATACTGCTCTTTCATTTCCATGAACCAGGCTGTTACGTCTGAGTATTGAACCATCTCACCTTCACAGAAGGTCATCAGGCCACGCTCTTCCCAAGTTTTATATGGAGCTTCTTTTGAGCTCTTCGCGTCCAGTTCATCGATTCTCGAAGCCGGAAGAAAGTAATGCTGCAGCACGTAGATTGTTTCATCATCGCGTCGCCTGATCAGCAATGTAGCTGCAGTGAGATCTTTGACCGAACTGAGGTCACAGCCGGCAATGGCATACGTATTTCTGACCAGTTCCATGTCAAACGTCGCAGGATTATCAATCTCTTCCCATTTCAGCCAGCTTGAAGCTGATATGTTCTTCAGGTTAAAATCCTTTGTGAGAACTGTTTTTCTATATTTAGGCTGGACGATAGCTCTGGCAACAGCTTCACGGAGCTTTGCAATAGATTTAACTGTCCCCAGTCCTGGATTGGCTTTAATCCAGCATTCTTCTTTCGTCCACTCTGACATATTATCTAATTCATAAACGAAAGCTAGAAAATGCTCATCTTCAATCTCACCATTTAGAAGCTGCTCAGAGTAATCATATAATTCATCATATATTCCATCTCTGATAAAGCCGCTTGTGGTAATTGTCAGAAACAATGGTTGCTCACGAGATTCAGCTGTGAGGGATTGCTTCATAACGTCATAAAGATTTCTGTCCTTGATTGCATGGCATTCATCAAAAATGATGACTGAGCCGTTAGCTCCATCAAGAGTATCTGAATCACTTGATAGTGGTCGATATATTCCAAAATTCGCATCACAGTAAAGGCCTGTTTTAACGGAATGGATATACTTTCTAAGATACGGCGATTGCTTAACCATATTCTTAGCTTCATTGAAAACGATTCTTGCAGCGTCTTTCTTTGTAGATATACAATCTATCTCAGGGCCGCCTTCGCCTTCTCCTATAAATCCATAAATCCCAAGGCCAGACAGTAATGTGCTTTTTCCATTTTTACGGCCCATAATAATCAGGGCCTCTGAATATTTTCGAATTCCTCTCTTGTCTACAATCCCATAAATAGCCTGGATGATAGCTTTCTCATAGAGCTCAAGCTTCAAATCCTTTCCCATATGCTTCCCTTTGGATTGTTTGCAGAAAGTTTCGATGAACACAATCGGAGCATTCGCCAGCACTGGATCAAAATGGTATCGCTTATCTTTTCCATCAACAATGTCAATCAATTGCTGCATCACGAGAAAGACTTTGCGACTCACTTTGATATCGCCTGATTGTATTCGTTTCCAGTATTGTCTTAGGTAGTTATACTTTTTTATGAGCATTCATCTCAGCCCTAAAAAGCATCATCGGATCTGCTGACTCATCCGCCTGCATTGAGTTGCCATTTGCTGCGAAGATTCTCATCAATGTTGTTACTGTTCCATTCGCAGCCGTGGCCGTCTTATTGTATTCAGAAATCGCAGGATTCACGGATATGTTCTCTCTATCCTTCACGTAAGTCTTTGTCACCAGAACATCCTGCTCTTTTATTGTCTTTCCAAGTTTTTTAAGGATATCAAGCTGCATCAGATATCTTTCGAAGGTCGTCTGAAAAAAATAGCTGTCCGAAACTCCTCTTTGTTTTGCTTCTTCCATCAATTCATCTGCTAACTTGTCCAGCTCATCAAGTGTGAGCATATTTTTCTTTGGTCTACTCATGCCAGCGTCTCCTTTTGAGGTTGGTTGCTGTTTTAGATGACTAAATCAAAACTATTAAAAAATATCTAGGTTTTTATCTTTTAAAATCCTTTAAAAAATGCCAATAAACCTTGAAAAATCGGCATTCTTTTCCAAAAATACGCGCGTTTTGCGGTCGCAGGTACGTGGTTGACCCATTAGCCGCCCGAGCGGCACCCTATTTTCATGGCTTCTGCCCCCCTATCCCTAAGCCTAAAACCGAACAAAGGTTTCCATTCGCGTCGAAGTAGTAATCTTTTCCGACCTCATCGCCTTCATGATGCTCTTTCTGGTGACAATCAAAGCACAGTGCTTCAAGATGCTCAGGGTTAAGAGCTATCATTGGATCCTTATAATTCTCTTCTGTTAATTCAATCTTGTGATGAACATGCTCAGCTGTCGAAGCTCTTCCAGCTTTCAGGCACCGCTCACATAATGGATGCTCCGAAAGATAGACTTCCCTGCAGCGTTTCCATTTTTTTGAATCGTAAAATCTATTTTGTTCTTTTCGATTTTGCTTATAGAAACTCATAGCTTAAATTTGAGCACCAAAAAAGCAGCTAACAATTAGCTGCTTTCTGGACCCATACTTTTTAGGAGAATAGTGTTATGAAACAAACGCTCGAACAATTCAGTTCCAACTGTTCCTGGTATCATAATAGCACCGAAATACTCCCTTTGTGTATCGCACTTGATATGATTAATATATTTTATATGCGCTTATGCGCTTCATATGCTTGATTTGAGCCACATTTCACGTTTCACCCTTGAATTATATCGTTTTAATCTTTTTTACGGCTCTTTCGCCAAATCTACCGCTATCAATTAATCCTGCTACATCCCTCAGACCTTTTTTTTGTTATCAAAACTCATGATATTGTTATCAAATTTGGCCATATTCACCTCAACCAGCTATTATCCAAATAATAAAATCCGTATGTCACGAATCCAATAAACAAGATCCATAATATCCAGAATATAATCTGACTAAAATCGTTTTTCTTCGATTCAAGCACTTCCTGGATTGTCCTGTCCTCATATAGGCTGCATTTTTTCATCGCTCCATCCTGCAGATTAGTGTATATCGTTCCAGTATGCTCTATGGAGCTACCTCGATAGATGTATCTGGTATCAAATCCCTTGTATATCGTATCAATGTATTCTGTATCGCTCACATCAATCAGATCATAATCGAATTCAATACCCATGAATGTGATTTTCTCAGAATGCTTTTCTTTGGTCGATACATGATCCCATGTGTAATATACTTCCGTAGTATAGTATTTATGTCCCTCTGAATCTGTATGCTCAACTTCTCTTTCATGCCTGGTATAGTCTTCACGCTCTTTAGATATCCAGAGCCACTGGCCACCAACTTCGTCAAATGTGACTGTATCAACGGCCTCCAGCTGGCCATATACAAAAGCATTCCCAACGCTTGTATTCATGCCATACTCGAAGAGCTCTTTTGAATCAATCTGCATTGCCTGATTATATTCTTTCTTTTTCTCTTCGGAATAGTCTGCAATAGCTCCAGAGATAATCGTTCCAAGCATGAACATTATGGCCACGATTGCAATACTTGTTATTATTTCCCTTTTTGTGATGTCAAATCCATAACAGTCAAATATTACTGTATCACTATCACTCAAAGAGTTTAATCGGCTCTTTATCCGTTCTTTCAGTTGAGTAATATTCATACTGCTGCACCTCATAGCCTGATATGCTTAGAAATTGCTTGTTTGGGAATCGTCTGATAAATCGATTATATGTCTTTACTGACTCATTGAATGCTTGCTTATATCTGGCCAGTAGATTCTCCGTGGTTGAGATTTCTGTCATAAGCTGCTTATAATTCTCATTACTCTTCAGCTCAGGATATGCTTCAGCTACTGCATTGATTTCAGCCATGACCTCATCAGCCTGAGTCGCGCTCATATTCTTTCCCCTGGAATCAATGACATCCTTCAGAGTTTCATATTCGTGCTTATCATACTGTTTTACGCATTCAGCCAGCTCTGTGAGCACATTAAAACGTCTGTCAATCTGCACATCAATGTCAGATTGTGTCGTCTGGACATTTTCTTCAAGACCTATGGCCCTGTTTTCAGTTCCTTTAACAGCGAATATTATCATCAAAATGAATAATACTGCTGCAACAATGCTGATTATTAAAGTTTTATAATTTTTCATTCTACTCTCTCCATTAATCTCCAGTCCTTGATTTCATCCTTTAGCAGCTTGATTTGTTCCGCCTTATTCTTTTCAGGAGTAATTTCGATTTCCCTTTGATACTCACTTAAAAATAATCTATATCTTTGTAATTCATCAAGCCAGCAAGCAAATTTCGCATTCACAATTTGCTCTCCCAGTGGACGCTCTTCTTTTTTCAGCGCCTTAGTTCTGTCTTTCATCCATCTGATGCTCTCTTCCAGATTCATTTTTATACTCCATATACTTTTTATTTACTTCCCTGATTCCATATTTTTGAATCAAATCATCAATATCATAATCATGATCATGTTCCGGAAACATCTTGTGCTTAAAATCATAGCTCTCATGCATGATTATATTCTCAGCGCATTCAAGGCCTTCATCAAAGCCCTGGTCATAGCAATACTTTTCGTATTCGTCCAGATGCTTGATTAATATTCCCATCGCTGCGCCAGCTCCAAAGGATGCTGCTGGACTATCTAACGTATTTACCTGTTCAAGCGTCTCATTTATTATTTTCTCGATTATCTCATTCATGCTTTTTTGTTTAGTCATTTGGCAACTCCTCCGCTTTTTTATTTTTATATCCATCAGCTCTTCAGCTGCTGCATATGCCTGGGCAAATAATAGAGCATCTTTTAGACAGCTTGCTTTTATTTTTTCGTTTAATTTGTTCATCAGCTCATTGAGCTGATTCACATTTACATCTTTAAATCTTCTTCCCATTCTTCCTTTTTAATAATCTCATTTATCTTGCACATATCAGAGAAACTATGACTTGCGTCATTGTTCCAAGTATTGACTGTCTGCTCAATCTGTTTCAGCTTTTGCAACTTAGTCTTAGTGTATTTTCTATACCACCAAAAGGCTTGTAGTATAGTATTTTTCGTGTCCACGCATGCAATTAGCATGTCATCAATGCACTGTATTCGTTCTTCTGCTTTATGCCCCTCATGTAATGAAGTCATTAATGGTGTTATTTTATTCATTTTCACTACCTCATATAAAACCAATTCTCAATTCTATTAAACTTCCACCTAAAATATTCAGACTTGCTATTCATCGATAGTAGACCGAATAGTTTAGCTAAATAGTAGTTAATCATTTTCATTACCTCGCTTATATGGTGCGTTCCACCATTTACGATTAAAGTAATTATGACTCCTTGGTAAAGGTGAACCATAGCCGCCATAAAATGCTATAATTCCTGTGAGGTCATCATTAATCAACCCATCATTTGCAATTTTTAAACTAGGAAACATAGCGGTTATTACATCCCCGTTAGTTGTACCCTTTGGGAATGTAGGTGTTACAGGTGACATATTATTTACTTGGTAACGTGCCTCGGAATATGTGCTATATCCTATAAAACCGCCTGCATCTTCTATTTGCTCTATCATTTCTAATATCGCTTTTCTACTCACGCAATCCTCACTAGGTTGTTGTTGCTCTAGTGCCTTGATAGCCATATCTAAGACTTCGTTTAAATCCTTTTCAAATTCTTCTGCATCAGATTTACCCAGCCCATCATTATTAATTTCTAACAGCTCCTTTTTTACAAAAGGTATTAATGATTGTCTTATTATTTCAATGCGTTCCTTAGTCATTTCAATCCCCCCCTATAAATGCTTAAATGAGCGAGTGCATCCTTTGTAGCCCATTCGTAACCAACTTTATTTTCTTCTGGAATGTCTTTAATTTCATAGTTCAGATGTTTTTCTAAATCTTCAATCAAATCATCAATTGGCAAATATTTTTTACCATTGATTTCTACGTGGATTAATTCTTCAATCATTTAAAACTCCTATATATTTTTACTTGCTATGTAAACAACTTTACTTTCATCTTTGATCCATACAATAATTGCTTTTGGAATACCTCTCGTTAACTGAGGCATAAACATTGGGTCTGCTGGTCTATAGTCTTTTATTTCTACATTTGGAAACTTATTGCAAAACTCTTCATAGATTTCTTCGTATGTCATTTTAAACTCCTATATATATTTCTCTCCAGGCTATTACCCTGTCATCGAAGCCCTTTCTCTTTGAATTCTCTATGCTCCATTTGAAGGTCTTATCTTTGGCCTCAGCTTCAACGCTGTATATTTCACCATTTGGCTTTTCACAGACTGTAATTACCGGAAGCCAGGTCTTGTTAGTTGGATAGTCTCCATAGACTCTTCCCCTGTGGTCGTACCATATTGGATTCCATCCTTCTGCCTGATCTATCTTGTGGCATCGTTCTCTGACACATTTAAAGTCGTGACCAAAGTAGATGCAACATTCGCACTTTTTAGTTTCTGCTGCAAGCGTATCCAGATAATCTGTGAGTTCCATCTGTCCTTCGCATTCATACCGGTTAAAATTCGTCATCTTGATCATTCCTCGTGATTAATATATAGATGTTAAAAGCTTCATCCTCGACCATAATATCAAAATTAGTGCTCAGACTCTCAGCATTAATCCACTTCATCAGATTTATCTGGTTTAAAATTGCTTGCTTTATTTCCATCATTTAGCCACCTTTCCAAATCTTCTCTGCAATCTTTGCAAAGGTCTAGTGTGGATCTTGCTTTGTATTTTTTTCCTGTTTCTCTCATCAATACTAACTCTGATTTCAGTTCTTCATTCAGATAAAGCTTTCCACATCTGTCACAACATTTAGCTTTCATTTTCCTTCTCCACATATACCAGAAGACCATTTTGATTTTCAATTTCAAAACGTGTCTCCCACTCTCTACAGTTGATTACCGGACCGTTTAATGCATGTAATACGTCAGTTGTATGCTTGCATAGTGTTCCACAGATTCTACTGCCAGCGCAATCGCATTTCTGGTCGCACAAAAACATTGCTCTGTTAGGTTTAATTGGATTATCCATGATTAAATCCCCCTTTGAATCCAGCCTACTACTTCACAAGTCGTATATGGAAATGGAAAATCTCGATGCGTGTCTGTATTTACTCGATTTTCACGCGGTCCTTTCCTCAGGAAGTAGCTTCTGGGATATTCGTAGATGCGCTGTCGGAATGCAGTCACTGCTGCATTTCGAAGCATTTCTGATCCTGAATCCACTTCATTTTTGCGAATACTCTTTTTGATCCAATTAATAAGTCCCATAGTAATTCCCCCTTTTAGATTTCAAAATCTTTGTTGAATTGTTCTATAAAATCAATTACTTCCTGCCTTGAGCTCTTGTCCTCGACCATATCTCTAATTTCGTTAATCATCCATTTCGCCCTGATCAGCTTAGTTCTCGTTTCGTAAGCTTCCATGGATTGCTCGCATCGCTCATCTATCATCCTTATAGTGAGTAATAGCAAATATATCATGCATAATAGTTTCATAAGCTCTTCGAACGGCTCTCCGAAGATAGCCCATAAAATCCCGCTTATCAATTCAGCAATCAAGACCACTTTCTCAAGTGACTCTCTGATCCTCTTCCAGAGTCTTTCCTTCCCAGTCATATCTTGTTTCTCTATAGCACGCATCTAAAATTCTCCTTCTGTCGTAGTTATATTCTGCTTTAATATCCTGGATGTACAAGAGCAGCTGCTTTACTCTTTCAAATCCCCAGCCCTCTTTCCTGTGCATAGCCAAGGCCACGCAGCCAGTAATCTGTGTCTCAATCCATTTCAGCTGATTCTGTCGCATATATAGCCATTGATATCCTGTGAGCTGCCTTCCATCGTCAATATCGCTATTTAGGAATATTACATCTCTGTAGCTTACTCCTTCATGATTCGTCAGCTCAATGCCACACTCTTCATCGAGAAGCTTCAGGATGCTCTTTGAATTGTCCTCTGCTACTTCATACCAGCATTCCTGATGAATCTCTAAAAGTCTTTAAAGCCTTTTAGTTCTCCATCCGTAATAGCGATATAATGCAATGATTGACGCACACATGACTATATCAAGATTTTTTTCTCCTTCAACCTGAATCTGCTTCTCAGTGTCAATAATTTGTTTTCTTAACTTTTTCGAAACCATTATTAAAATTACCCATCACTTTTAATTAATTTAATAAAATTCATAATTTTCTCCGGCCTTTGTGTGGATGTCTGTTGCAATAATCAGTGATAAAATGGCTAATACGCTCAGTATTTTCTTCATAGTCCCATAGCTCTTCAGGATCATCATAAGCTTTCCAGGCGCAATCATCGCACAGATTTTTTGACATTACTCTCTGGCCCTTTATAAAGTAGAATGTCCTTACTGCCAGATGATGACAGCCCTCGAATTCACAAAAGCCAAGGGCTTTTTTAAATGCCTTCAAAATACTCTTCAATATGCTTCACCGAACATTTTGGTATTCTAACAGGGCCGTCTTTAGTTATCAGGTAATAATGAAAAGCTCTGATCACTTCAGTTTTTTGTACAAGCGAATTCGTCAGCCATATCAATCGGCCTGTCATCGTTGTATCATTTTTCAGAGTAATTTTGACCTGTTTCCTCAGGTATCTGTCCAGCTTTTCGCTCCTTCTGCTGTACTTCATTAACATCTCCCCTTTCAACGCAATCATCACATATCCATCCGATGCCGTTGTACCACGCCCAAGGGCCCTGCGTGTCTCCACAGAGCACACAGTGGCCGATTCCCCGGGATAAATATTTTAAGACTTTATAATTCATTTTGTCATATCTCTTTTGCAAGTAAATAATAATATTTTCGTCTTTTATCGTAAAAATAGGTCCGTCCACACGGTATGCCCATTTTTTCGAGCCTTTCAAAAGTCATCGAATCATCAATGACATACTTGAGCAAATAATCTGCTATGTCTCCGCCAGCATCGAAAGCAGCTCTCTCAACCTTTAGCATCTTGTTTCGCAGCTCCGCTCTTCTGGTCGCCAGCTCTTCCGTAGGATTTCCTATTTTAGAGCCATGTATTTCTCCATAGCTTGCTGATCTGACTGAATCCTTCAGTGAATTGTATTCCTCAATCCATTCCAGATACTTGTAGCTGTACCATTTAGCGTAGCCGTAATCAAACTTGCTGATTTTCCACTTCCCAGTGTATTCGGTCTTTGTTGCCATATAACTCCCCCTTCAGGAACGCCGTAAGCTCATTGGTCTCATTGTTCAATTTGTCAATTTCTTCGCAATGATAAACGATTTTCGCTCGGTTTTCTCTGATTTTGGCTTCAGTGAGACTTTTTACTGCTGCAGGAATCAGCTCAACTGGATAGCATTTCACTTCCGACTTATCTTCAGTTTCTACTGGGACGGAAGGCTTTTTGTTATCCGTTTTTTTATTTTTGTCGTTTTTTGTTGGCTCGCTCTTAGTTTTTTCAACCTTTTGAAGCACGCCTTTTTTCTCTAGCAACGTCTTGATGACATATGGCTGCGTTCCATTCAGGTCGGCTATAAGCGTTATATTCGAATTCGTAGGCTCGTTCAAATATTTTTTGACAATTTCATCTTCTGTCATTTCCATGGCTTCACCTCTCTACAGATAATTTTTTCCAAAAATCGCCCTGAAATCTAAGTCTGGAAAGTTAGCCTCGAAAGCTCTCTGAGCGTCCTGTTTGACCATCAGCATAGTAGCAGCGTCATTGTGAATTGCGTTCTTTCCCTGAGTGTGATGCTCTGGACAGACGTAGATCATAAGACCGTAGCGCGTGCTTAGTTTTCTGTTGGCCGTTCCATTCAGACAGTGATGCTCTTCCACGTATTTTCTCGAATAATCCTGATTGAGCTTCATGCACAAATAGCAACAGCCATCCTTCTGCTGCATAATTGATCTCATAAATTACCGCCTTCGAAGAATACAGTCATCTTGTGGTCAACAGCATATACGAATTCAAATCTTGATATTGATGAATTTCCCCATCCATCAAGCATGAATATAGCATCGCAATCAGCCAGAAGCTTCTTGCAGGCTTCTGCAACGTTCTTACCTTCGCATGGCTTTCTGGCATCTACCGGATTGCAGATTTCGTGTCCTTTTTGGTAGAGCTGTTCTTCAGCTTCAGCAAATCTTTCCACGTAATTAGGTTGGCCCTCGATAGGCCCAGAAATGTAAATTCTCATAACTCTCCGCTCCTTTCTATGCGGCTGTGTAGCTTCACATATCTTTCAAGCGATAAAGCAGCGTTAATGTATAGCTCTTCCTGCGTCTCAGATTTCACGACAATGATTAATGCGTCATCACGATAGATCCTCATCTCGCATCCTTCATGAATGCTTAGATTGACAGTCCTGGTTAAGTTATATTTTTTTAACGCTTTTTCGTACACTTGAAAGAAATCCATGCTTCTTCGCCCTCAAGAGACATTCGTCCCTTAAAAATTCAGAATTTTTCAAGCGTATTTCAACATTTCTCCCCGATAGAGCTCTCATGAGCTGATGCCACTCTCTGGCATTTCTCACGACTTTGCCTTTTGCTCCTATATAGCGATTGCGTTCCCAGAGCATCGGCCATCTGCTATTCAAAGCATTCACAACGAATGCACAGCTTGTGTTTAAAACAATTACATCATCAGTGGGCTTCAATCTTTCTATCGCCCTGGTTAATCCAATAATTACAGATTGATTCTCAGTGCAGCTCTTTACTGTTCCGTATAGTGATATAGGCTCAATGTCATCTTTAACAATTATGCAGCCAACGATTCCATCGCCTGGACGTGACCAGCTGATGGATGTTTCTACGAAGATTTTAATCAACAGAGTTGACGATTGAGCAAAGCTGCTTCTAATTCTCCGAAGTCATAAGAGCGTTGACTAAAATCGTTAAATTGTGGTCGTCCTTTATCACACTTATTTATAGCTTTAATATTGTCTTTATATATGTCGGAACTTTTTGGATTGTGTGCGGAACTTTTTGGATTGTGTGCGGAACTTTTTGGATTCCGTGCGGAATTTTTTGATTCCTTCTCTGCTTTCCTGGCTCTTTCTGGAATTAATGCCTTGTATATATAGCGATTAACTCCTATAGTCACACGCTTTACAAGTCCCTTTTGCCACAAGCTTACTAGAACTTTTCTTACTGCTCTGTCAGTGGCCCCTGCAAAGTCTCCCAGATATCTAGTTGAAGCCGTGCAGAATTGCCCTTCTCCCTGTGACAGCATATAGACCAGAGCATAGACATTCAGTTCAAGGCCTTTCAGGCTTAGTCCCTCATGACTCACCATCCATCCCCATACTGTGAAGTAATGATGATTTTTCACTTTTCTCTCTGAGCTCTCTTCAAGCTCAATCTGTCTCGTTTTAAATCCAATCCTACAATCTGCCATCAGACTCTTTGTGATTAATTGTTTAGTTTCCAGGCTTGCCAATGCATTAAGCACTGAATTTTTAGACGCGCCTGATAACGCCATCAAATATTCAAGTGATCCTGTGAAGTATTGGCCAGGACCTTGAGACATACCGCTAATAATCGCATAGACTTTCAGCTCGACTCCCTTGAGCTTAAGATCAGGATGAGTCATGAGCCCTGAAATCGTGTAGCGATTATCTTGTTTTATGATTTCGCTCATATATATCTCCCTTTTAAAAAATATATATTGTGTTTTTTCTGTGAACGTGATACTATACATCACGAAAGCGATATATATATTTTTTTTGAATCGCTCCAAAGTCAAATAAAAGAAGCTCCTTTCGAGGAGTTTTTTTTATACCCTTTTTCAGCCAAAAAAGCACTCTCCCACCTTAGGAGAATGCTAAAAAACAAAAATATATATTTTTAAAACAGATATTTATCCGATAGATAATTCGGCACAAATAAAATGCTAATATTATATATTTTTTTCTGTATCTCCTAAAGTCAAAACTAAATATATACTATTTGCAAATTATTGTATATAACTTTTTACTCAATCGCAATGTTCATGAATCCAGAGCTGCAAGAGCGCACTTTTCGAAATGCCCATTTCTTCGGCTTTTTTACGCATTTTTTCATTAGCTTCAGAAGAAAGTGAAAAATTTACTCTGATTTTTTGTGCACTTTTTTCAATCAAATCATTTGCAGCCATTTTCTTTTCCTGATCTTTTGCTCTGGCTGTAGAGCTTTTTGAAAAAATACTTTCTGACATTATCTCCATCCCTCTCTAATATTTAATGTTGTTTTAGTATAAGCGTAAATATTTTTGATGTGCTCAGCGCCTGTGCTCTTTGGAGCGAAGTCAACAATGGATTTACCGCAAGCATCGGCCTGTGGCAATGACGTTGTTCGTGCCAGAATCGCAGTCGTGCATTCTGGATAATTATCATTAAACCATCTGATGAAATCTTTAGTCATGTTGGTTCTGTCCCACATATTCAAAACATACAGAATTGGCTTTTTCCCTTCGAATGGCTGCAATACCTTAATCATGCGCTCAAGTGGAGCTAAATCCTTCCTAGTCATCAATGTTGGTACGATAATCATGTCTGCAGCTTCAATCCATTTGGTCAAATCGTCCTGAAGAGCTCCAGGTGTGTCCACGATGGCTACTGCTGCATTATCAACCTCTTTAGCCTCATGAGTCAAGCTCCCCTGCTGATCAAGGTCATACAAGCTGAAATTTATTTGATCTCTTTCAAGGCCGTAACAGATTTCATCGCAAAGCATGGACTTCCCCACTCCACCCTTCTGGTTACAAACTAAAATTGTTTTCATCACTATATTCTCCTTTGTGTAAAACTTACACACTTATTGCATACGTTATGTATAATATTTGCGTACGCATTACACAAAACGTGTGTAAAACGTGTGTAGTAACATCATACAATTATCAGGCTGAAAATACAACATATTTTTGTATTATTTTTACGCAAGCCGCGTGTATAATATACGCAACAGATACACGCATTCGAAAGGAGCTATTTATGGGATTGTTCGGAAATAATGAAGATAAGGAAGCCAAAAAGGAAGCAAAGCTTGATGCTATGATGGCCAAATATGGCCTGGAAAATCTATCACCAGAGTATAGATCTAAAGTTAAAGATATTAATTTAGAGCTTATTGGCACTGGATTGATGGAAACTGGAATGAAGCTCTCAATGAATGCTAAAGTTGAAGACCAGCTTCAAGTTCAGTATCTTAGAACTATAATGGAACAAAACTGGATGATTATCAGATTACTCGATGAAATCAAAAATAAATAAACTTATTTATTTAAAGAGCTCTTAGGAGCTCTTTTATTTTTTCTTTAATCTGGTATAATCAAACAAGAACCATTATTTTGTATTATCCCCTATACACTATTTATGTTTTCTACTTCGGAATATTCATATTTCCAAACCCATCAATTATCATTTATGAACATACAAAAAGGAGCCCAAATCCAGGCTCCTTTTTGTATTATATATTTTTGGCCACATTCTGACGATGCAGCATCAAAATATATTCGCTCATGCTCATTTCCAGAGCATCTGCTGCAGATTTAATTTCTTCTTTTTCCCTTTCGGAAACTCTGATTAAAATATTACTTGTTTTCATTTTCCACCTCAAAACAATCTACTCATAATCTGTAGCATAAAGATAGAACGCAGTTCCAGCTTCATTAGCCTCAGCGACATCCGCTGAAATCTCACTGACAATCCCGTGACCATCTAATTCAGAAACAAATAAAACCTCTGCATCCTCTGGAAGTGCTTTCAAAGTTTCAATCAACTCTTTTGCCGTCATCTTTTTTCTCCTAAAATATAAAACTTTCATCTCCATAACAAGCATTTGGAATGGTAATATCATCCATGCTTTCAATATCAACAATCATGTAATCCCCTGCTGAAATGTTTTTGTTTTTATCAAAATAGGCACGAATCTAATCATAGTATTTTTCCATCTTATCATAATCGATTTCTTCGCCATCTTCAGTCATGTCGTTGATGAGGCCAGCTTCTGAAGCTCTATCATATACCCTATCAATTACATGATTCAAATCATCCTCTGTAGCCTTTGATATTCTCTTTGCTGCTCTACAATTCTGCGCGTAAACTTTGTATAACATATTTTCTGTTTCCTTTCTGTATCTCTCCCCTACGCTTATTATAATAAGCCATGTATATACATATGTAAATACTTATTTACTTAAAAATTACACAAAATGTATGTAAGAAGTGTGTATGCTTTGCGTAAAAACTACACAAAAAAAGAGCCCCACTGGGCTCTTTTAGTCTCCTACTCTCTTCAGGAGCTCTTCCTTCAGGGAAGTGAAGCGCCACATATCTTCTTCGCCAAACTTATCAAGCTCTCCCATCGTATAGATAAATGCTCTAACTACATCCTTGCCTGACATCAACTTGTAAGACTGCAATATCCTCTCTTTTGTAAATTTCTTTGCCATTTTAAACCTCTTTCTAACCTTTAACCAGAATATATATTTCTTTAATACCTTGTTATCTTTTGCCAATTCTTCGCAAGTAATCTTTTTTGGAAGTTTAATGTTGCCCCTCTCAATCCTGGACTTTTTATGTAAGAACATCAAATATGCCGTCATAGTCATATCCAGAGAAGCAGCTTCATTTCGAATTGATTCCTTTAGATCCAATGGCATCTTAATCAGAAGACTAGCCTGTTCCATTACTTTTTCCTTTCCGTGTGTAAAACGTGTGTATGACGTGTGTATAATATATACACGTTTTGCGCAAAAGTCAAGGAAAAAGAGCAAAAAAATAAAGCTAACACATTAATATATATATCAACGTGTTAGCTTTATATGAACTCTTTTTAAAGCGCACCTAAAGGTGCGCGATGTTCGATTATCCGATTCTGAAGCAGACCGGAACGCCACGCGTGACGCTGGCGTTGGCGTTGCCCAGGTTGCCGTAGGTGTTCACAACCCAGAAGTCCGCAGCGCTGCTGGAATAAAGCGAGCCGAGCCACCAGGCGCTGGCGGATGACTGTCCGTTACGATTCTTAATCTTTGATGCTAAAGCGTAAGCTTTGTTGTTTGAAGCTGTTTCGCCTGGGGCATAAGTTGCGGCAGCTCCAGAAATCTCATATTGCGTTGGTAGCCAAAGCTTTGTCGAATCGGTGCCCATTGTTCCGTCTGTACTTGTGATGTAAGAATGTGACTTTGCAACGATTACATCTTTCAAATCCGAAGGAAGCAGTGGGTAAAGTGTATTTTCGAGCGTTCCCCTAAGTGCCGAGCTAGGGAATCCGCCAGTGTTTGTTGCCGAAGAATTATATTGATATGCTGTCTCATATAATTCTTTGCAAATGAAATCCACAGTTCTGTCAGGATACCAGCTCGCAGCGTCTCCTGTTCCGTCGTTTATCGCTACTACTTCGGCATGGTATGTCTTGCCATTCATTTCGAAAGTTTTTGTATCCCCAACATGAGCATACATCGAGAAAGTGCCATCCTGAATAGTGCTTTTGACTTTCGACCATGATGCGCTTTCCAACGATGTCGGAATCATTATAGATCTGAGCTCATTAATTGCTCCGACAATTGTTTTGCTTGTAGTCTTCAGGGCGTCGTCAGTAATATCCTGCTTCTCTTCTAAGGCTTCCGCAAAATCAGCCGGAACAGCCGTTTTGACAGCTTTAATAATATACGTCCCTTCAAACGCTGGATATAGCTGAGCGCCAAAATCACCTGAAGGAAGATTGAAAGTCGTACTTCCGTCACCTGGTCCGAACTTTGTGCCCAAAACAGCAAATAAATCAGCGTAGGTTGTGCGGCTCACAGCCGAGCCATCACATTCTAGCCAGGCTGTCGGAACTGTAGTTCCGCCATATGGCATTATTACGCCCAGTGGCGCATCAGCATAGACATCAGTATCAAGACTGATCACATTATCCTGGTCAATATCAATTCCAGCTCCTTCTGTCAGCATTGGCTGTTTCTCAGCCACCTCTGAGCCTAAAACTGTAACCTCTGAGGCAAGCTCTGATGATGCAGTGGACAATGAAGCCAGTTCGGAAGTCTGAGTGCTATTTTCAGTGCTCAACGAAGCCAGAGAGCTGTTCTGTAAGGAATCAACCTCTGATTGAGCTATAGACTCAGACGAAACAGTGCTGGCTAATTCACTCATCGACTGTGAAAGTGAACTGATTTCAGAGCTCTGAGTGCTGTTTTCTGATGCCAAAACTGCTGTCTCAGAAGCAAGCTCACTTGTAGCTGAAGAAAGAGATGCAATCTCACTTGAAACATCGCTTCCACCTGACTGGTTAATCCATTCCACATCACCATCAGCATCGCTCTTTTTGGCAAGGACCTGGCCAGTTGTTCCGCCTTCAGGAACTCCAGAGCCGCCTGATCCATTTGTTACCGTGAAATCATAAGTGTTTCCATCAGAAAGCGTGATTGTATATGTGTCTACAAGGCCCACAGTAGCCGTTTTTTCAATTGAAACGATGCCAACGCCTTCAGCTCCATTTGTGACTGAAAATGTGTCAGTATCGCCATCCGTGTAGGTCACAGTGTAAGTGTCTACAAGGCCCGCAGTAGAAGTCTTTTCAATTGAAGCAATGCCAACGCCTTCTGGACCTGGCACAGCTGAGAAAGCTCCACCGTCATGCCACTCCTGATCATCCACAAGCCATGTATATATATGCGATGGATTGCCGACCAGATAAGCATCGCCAGCTTCGCCTGTTGGATGAGCTGCTTCGAGCTCCGCCACAGTGTCATAATATCCTTTTAATTTTGATCCGCCACCACCGACGCCACCTTCTTCGTAGATTCTATACAATAATGCTTCAATCCTTGATTGTGGCTCAAAATTGACAATGCCTTCGCCTAAAATCGCTTTCAAGATTTGTTCTTCCCTGGAAGGTGGTCCAACATAGCTCATCGCAATCTCCTTTCTATGCTTTGATTAATTTTCCATTTTTTAATAGATTTAAAAGCGTAATATTTTGAATAGCAAGGCCAATATAATCCTTAATATCATTGGCCTCAGCAATCTTCTTTCTGTGCTCCCTGGATGTGTCACGCTCTCCTACGCTTGCAAGAGCTGTGACGATTGATGTGCTCATTCCTTCGTATTTTGGATAATAAGTCACTTTCTGTTCATCAGGGCTTTTTCCAAGTACCACAACGGCAGTGTGACCCTTTTTCTTTGATACAAGGATATCTCCAATCATCAGATCCTTTTCTTTTACTTCCACAAGCTCCACGAGGCCAGTCTTGGTCAATGCAGCAACCTCATTTTCTGTCGTGAAATTGCCTGGGTCTATTCCTGTTGCTTCCATGAAGCAACGTCTGACATATGTTCCACAATCTCCATTTGTTGGCTTTTTGGAATCCACTCCATCCCTAACTACTGCGAGTCTGTCAGACTGAGAATAGCCATTATTCGGATTATTGCAGGCCTTGACCTTCCTTTCGGCCATCTTGTGTCTATAGGCCACGTCTTTGAATCTTAGGACGTACCAACCATATTTATGCTCATAATATGGCTGCATCGACACTTCGCCTTTGAAATCATTACCGCTTCCAGTCTGCAGCTGGTCGCCAGCTTTTCCTGCAAGTTTTCCAAATTCATCGTGTCGTGCTGATCCAATAATTACATTTGACATAGAATCACCTCTTAGCCAGATAATGCTGCAATATCGTTTTGGCTTTTTCCAGATCTTCCGAATATTCATAATTCGTATGGTGGCAATATGCAATCTCAAAATCAATAAACGCCAGCATACAGCTTATGAACATTTCATTAGTATCATTCTGTTTTCGAAACTTGTCATTGCCCTGGAGTAACGACGTTTTGATATCCTTAATCTCCACCTCTGCAGTTGTCACTCGTTCTTCCAGATCTGTACGAGGTTTTGAGAGAAATCTACTGAGCGCATAAATCATAACGCATAGATTTCCAAGAGATACAAGCAATCCTAACACTAGAGCAATGGCTGTAATTACTCCAATCATCCTTCTACCTCAGGAACACCCTTCACAATGCTCTTTGCAAGTGAAAGAGCTGTAGCGAAAGCAGTTGCTCCCAAGACGTAAGACCAGTTAACCTGATCAAAAGCCTGTGCAGCTCCTACAGATGCAAGAAAAGTTTCACAGCATGTCCATAAAGCTCTTGAGAAAGCTGCATCCCAAAATTCTTTTGAGTTTAATCTGTCTTTAATCATGCGATACCCCCTTGTTAATTAGTAAATCATCAAATAATCTATCCATGCACTGAATAGTTTTGAACGCGTTTTTCTTTTTAGCATAGCCCTTCCATGAATTGTAGGATATTTTCATATCCTCACATGTAATAAGGCCAGCATCACGCATCTTGGCCAATTTCTTCAATTTAATACGCTCTTTTGAAACGTTGGAACGTGTCAGCATCCGGATTATTTTTCCGGTTTTAGAAATTTTGTAATCAGTTTTCAAAAAGGTAAATCTGTGAGTCGCTTTTAAAATATACGTCTTATTTTCATTCAAGGTCAGCTTGGCCTTCTGGGCTTCTGACTTGACCACTTTAAGCATTTTCTGAGCATCCTCTTTATTCCTGCAGAATATAACGAAGTCATCCATGTACCTCACGTAAGGCTTACCGTATTTACAGCTGATTATATGATCGAATTCATTCAGGTAGCTAACGGCCAAAATCTGAGAAACTTGCGAGCCTAATCCTAGCCCTTTTTCGCCAAACGGCTCCAGCATCTCATGAATAAGATTTATTATCCTTGTATCTTCAATTTTCTTCTCAAGCATCTCGTATATCTTGTTATGATCCAGAGAATCGAAATATGAATGGAAATCTCCCAGAATCACATATCCCTGGCTTCCATATTTCTTATAGTGCTCGCGCAGCATTTTTGTTACTCTATCAATCGCGAAAATGGTGCCTTTACCTTTAATGCTGGCGCCATTGTCGTAAATTAATCCATTTGATAACAATGGAATTAAAATATTATCGCATAGAGATTTCTGCACAATCCTATCTCTGATATATATGCTTCTGATGTGCCGCTTCTTTCCACGTTCCATCAAATCGAATTCAATGAATGGCCGCTGCTTGTATTTTCCAGAAAGGACCTCTTCTGATAATTTTAAATTGTTGACGTAAAGCTTTGCCTCATATTTCTGAATTGATTGCTTCCAGCCTACTCCTTTCTTGCACTTATAAAATGCTTTATTGAGCTGCTCAAATGAGAAAGCCTCTTCAAAAGAAAGCGTTTGAGCTACTACCTTTTGATAGTTAGTTCTCCTCTTCTTTTGGCGATTTCTAAAACGTTTTTCTTTTCGTTCTTTACTCGTCATAATCCATGTGTAACTGTTAAATCAGACCACGGTAGTTACTTAATCAACCAACATGAAACATCTTAGGCCTATCAGATGCCATGCAAGAAAGCGTGCGTTGGCCGATATCATGGATGCCTATTTACGCTTAATGCGAAGGTCACTCGTTCCTTATAGTTTTGACAATTGTTTTCGCTTTTGCTACTCAGTCGTGTCTTAGGGCTATAATCAGACCGGAACGCCATTCGTGTTGTTGGCGTTGTTGTTGCTCAGGTTGCCGTTGGTGTTCACATTCCAGAAGTTCGTAGCGTTGTTGGAATTAAGCGAGCCGAGCCACCAGTTGTTGGCGGATGCAACAAGTAACCTATTAAAACTTTCCAAACTGCTCGTCATTAGCTTTAATCCAAGCAGCTATCAAAGCTTTAATCGAATTTGCATTTACAGCCAGTTTTTCTATATCTTTGTAAGAAAGATTCGGAAGCATGTCTGAGTAAGTATCTAAAAGATTTAGAAGCAGCGCACATTCATATTGGGCGCATTCCTGATAGGCTTTTCGTTTAGCATAATCTTCTTTAGAACGTGGATATATGTTGTTTGCGTTGAAGATGTAACACACAATCTTATTAGCTGAATCATAAAGAGACTTGCCCACGAAGTATCTATGTTTCTTTGGTATTTTCTTTTCGTTCATAATGAGAGCATATACATCTCTTAGAAGCTCTTTTGACTTACTGATTACCTCT
>JAEIGA010003104.1_pt1 | contig 26143 bp, 23 predicted proteins | sample 9270691 | NCBI WGS metagenome assembly JAEIGA01 (sample SAMN17057246, study PRJNA624740) | gut metagenome | biome: biome; isolation source: fecal sample | host: Bos grunniens | place: China: Xizang | collected 2019 | reverse complement strand
GTTGCAAAGATACAAAAAAATTCTGAATTGCAAACATTTTTTACAAAAATCGACAACATTTTCGACCAGCATTTTTGAATGCTAAATCGCGCTTTTTCATGCAGTTACGAGATGTGATAAAATTTTCTTTTCAGCATTTTCGACCCCTCTGTTTCGGGTCAGTTTCCGACCGGTTTCAATTACATATTCCATCCCTATTCCACCTCAACATTCACCATCTCTGGACCCGCCATCCATAAAACGAACAAATAAGGTATTGGGGCACGTCCCCTCCTGGTTTAATTAACGGCTCGTGGAACAAAGCAGGCGGAGCGAGCCATTCTGCGCAGCTCACGCAGCCTGCTTTGAGCGGCTGGCGTCGGCGGACCTGCCAGCCGCGTTGCCAACGGCACACTACCATAACACCGGAATCGCCCAGACCTATATGGAATCCCGGCAGAGCAGAACCGCCATACATTATAAAAAAGATTGAATCATTATAAAAAAGAGAAAAATCCGCATAGTACGAGGTCTGAATTCTCGGAATTCCCTTCCGAATCTGCCATCTTTGGATCAGCGCCCGACGGAATCCCAGAATTCATCATAGGCAGACGCCCCAGAAGGTTCTTCCATAAAAAAGCCGGCCTCATGGACAAAGATGGGTTCAGAGGAGACTTATCCATGAAAAGCACCAATTTCATGGACAAAGAAGGGTTCCGAGGGGCTTGTCCATGAAAAAAGCCATTTCCATGGACAAGGAGCACTTCAGGAGACAGTTGTCCATGAAAAGCACCGGTTTCATGGACAAAGTAGAGCATCCCGGAGATTTGTCCATGAAAAAGGGGCTTTTCATGGACAAAGAATGGTTTCGAGGAGACCTATCAATGTTTTATTGACAAATGACATGAATATGAATAATGAGAATAGCGCTTTGAGTTTTTCAGAGAAAGAGAGAATCTGTGAGGAAACATTCCGAAACAATGGCCCCTACTGGCACTTATACACAGACGGCACACAGATGCAGAATATCTTCTGCAACGATGATGAATTCCGCACGGGGATGTGGGTGCTTGCCGGATCCTGCTGTCTTGTCAGGCAGGTAGAAGTCCTGACATTCGAATTGATGAAGAACCACCTGCACATGATTATGTCAGGGCCAAAAGAATCATGCATACGATTCTTTTACACAACTGCATCAAAACTCAAACGTACATTCAGCAGAAAAGACAAAGCCATCGACTGGAACAGATTCAAAATGGACATACTTCCTATCGAAACATTGCAAGCTTTACGCAACGAGATAATATATGTCAATCGTAATGCATTTGTAGCAAACGCCTGTTACACGCCAGACTCATACCCTTGGGGTGGAGGATGCGCATATTTCAACGTATGGATGGAGCATCTTCAGACGTCACCGATAAGCATATTGAGGATTGAAACTCAAAGAGAGATTCTGCACACCAGAGATGTCGCCCCGTTTTCCACACTTAAGGTAATCAACGGAATACCATTCATACCATCATTCTGCAACACTGCACTCGGAGAACAAATGTTCAGAGATGCCAGAAGCTACTTCAACGCCCTGACCAGAAATGCCGAGGCCTTCAGCCAGATTGCCGCACGGCTCAAAGACACCATATACCTGACCGATGACGAGATCTACTCAGTGACAATCGCACATATAAATAAGGAGTATGCTGTAAAGGGCATCCAATTGCTGAGCGGACAACAGAAAATCGAGACAGCCCGCCATCTGCGCTTTAACTATAACGCCACAAACCAGCAACTCAGAAGATTACTGCGTCTTGACATTTCCATTCTGGAAGAAATGTTTCCACAACAAGGCTGACATACCCTTCTTGAAGATTTGTCCATAAAAACACCCGATTTCATGGACAAATAGCACTTCAGGGGACATTTGTCCATGAAAAGCACCAATTTCATGGACAAAGAAAGGTTCAGAGGAGACTTATCCATGAAAAGGCCCGATTCCATGGACAGGAAAGGGTTCCGAGGAGGCTTGTCCATGAAAACACCTCTTTTTATGGACAAAGGCGTCCTTGCTGAGGATTTGTCCACGAAAAGCATAGATTCCATGGACAAAGAGCATTTCAGAAGAGAGTTATCCATGAAAAGGGCCGATTTCATGGACAAATAGCATTTGCGAGGAAAGTTGTCCATGAAAACACCCGATTTCATGGACAGACAAGAAAAGAGGCTTAGCAGAATGAAGGGAGAGATGCCGACATGAAGTTTTTTTGTAGATTTGTGGCATGAAGAGGATTTTTGCGATAATCATTTTGCTGACTGCGGTTATCACAACTGCAGTGGCACAGAAAAGGAACATCCACGTGTTCGCGCACAGGGGCTGCTGGAGCAAGAACGCCGCCAAGGAGTTCGTGATTCCGGAAAACAGTGTAGCGGGTGTGGCAGAGGCAAAGCGCAGAGGATACGAAGGCATCGAACTGGATGTCAGGAAGACAAAGGACGGGGTTATGGTTGTGCTTCACGACAAGACCCTGAACCGCACGGCCAGAAATGCGGGAGACTATTCGAAGATTGAAAACCCGGTGAAGCTGAAGGACCTCACTTTCAAGGAACTCAGACGCGGATATGTCCTGGAATCCGAAAATCGAGAGCTTCGCACTCCGATCCCAACCCTTGAAGAAATCCTTAGCGAATGCAGGAAGCAAAGTATCACACCGATGCTGCACAGCGCAGTGTGGGAATCCTACGAGGTGGCCCAGAAAATGTTCGGTGACAATTGGATATGCTTCACGACCGATCTGGAGACATTGCAGAAAGTACGCTCCTTCTCCAACTGCACAATCCTGCTGTCCATCAAAGAAGGCACAGCGGAAGAAACCATCGCAAAACTCAGATCAATCGGAGGAAAATGCGGAATCTCCACCATGAACTTCAATCTGTACACCCCTGAGTTCTGCAAGGCGCTCACTGATGCCGGTTACGAAGTCCAGGCATCGATCTTTCCTCACGAATGGGAAAAGACCGCCATCAACAACGGCATAACCTATCTCCTCACCGACCGCATCCTCCCGACCGGCAACCGGAAGAAGATCAAGACACGGCACTGACCCACACCCGAAATCCGCAATTTTGAAAAAGAAAGGAATTTGCTGAGATTTTGCATTAAATTTGCAGGACCAATGCGCCACTGAGAATGAAGGGATTCAGATACATATATATATTGCTTGCGCTGACTCTGCTTGCAGGATCAGAGGCGGATTGCTGCGCCCAGCGATTCTGGGAGAAGAAATCCCCCAAGACCAGCAGAAAGAAAGCCGACAGGGATATCCCGTTCCAGCCGGCAAGGGCAAGCGCACAAAGGGACAGCAGCAACATCCTGGAATTCATTGTCGAGGACGGCGACACCATTTATATAGACCAGATCAGGGCCGCAAAGATATGGTCCATGATGCCTCGACAGAAGGGAAAGGACTGGAGGCAGTACTACCGTCTGGTGCACAATTTCAGCAAGGCCTATCCTTACGCCCTTGTAGCAAAGAAACTGGTTAATGAGGCAGACCGCTACATCGCAGAGAACAACCTCAAGGGAGCCAAGAGGGAGAAATACATAAGTTCAGTGCAGAAGGAACTGTTCCAGGTGTTTGAAGGACAGATGAGGAAGCTGACCGTGAGCCAAGGCGCACTAATAATGAAACTTGTCGACAGAGAGGTCGGAAAGTCTTCCTATAATATAATAAAGGGATACAAGAACCGGATGGCCGCCGGATTCTGGCAGGGCATCGCAAAAATGTTCGGTTCCGACCTTAAGAAACCTTACGATCCGGAAGGCGAAGACAAGGAAGTGGAAGAACTCGTAAAGCTCTGGGAAGCAGATGAGTTCTATATGCTGTACTGGTCACTTTTCTGGAAAGAACCTCCGAAAGTAGACATCCCCGCAAAATACCTATAGGACTCTCAGATCGGTGCCGTCAAACAGAATGTAAGGGGACGAGTGAATCCAGTCTTTCAGAACGAAGAAACGCGCACCTGAAGGAAGGGTCAGGCGGACATCGTCGTGATAATGTCCGAAGATGAAATAATCGACCTCTTTCTCGGAAGAATACTGCGCAGCAAACTTATAAAGGGGTTCCTCAGGGCCAGCAAAGACATACTCCTTGTCATGGGCCAGCCTGTTATTCTTAGACCAGTTGTTGCCGAACCGGAAAGCTATCCATGGGTGCAGCATACTGAAAAGGACCTGCAATAAACGACAGTGAAAAACCGAACGGAGAAAACGATACCCGAAAGGCACAGGGCCCAGGCCATCTCCATGGCCGAGACAGAAACGCTTTCCTGCAATCTCCACCAACGCCGGCTGCTCGAGACGGATCATTCCGAGTTCCTCGAAATACGAATAGGTCCAGACATCGTGATTTCCCTGGAAGAAATAAACCTTTACTCCCTTCTCCATCAGCTCGCAGAGAGCGGCGAACACCTTGACATATCCCTTAGGGACCACATCGCGGTATTCATACCAGAAATCCCAGATGTCACCGAGAAGGTACAATGCTTCCGTCTCCTCGGCAGGTATTTCCCGAAGGAAGGAGACGAAACGGGCTTCACGACCGGCCGGATCCGCTACCTGCAGACCGAGATGTACGTCAGAGACGAAATATGTCAGATTTCTTGGTTTCATATTGATCAGACTCCTCGACTCGGCCTTAGGCCTCGCTCGAAAAATAGGATTTATGCGAAAATAAATATCGACAGGGCTGCAATGACACAGTAGAGTGCGAACCAGCTGAGTTTTGCCTTCTTCACGAGGGCAATCATGACCTTACATGCCAAAAGTCCTGAAACAAATGCAGCAAGGAAACCCAAAAGAAGCGGAAGGGCTCCGATTGAAGACTCGGCAAAGCCACCACCCAAAATCTCCAGGAAAGCCTCACCAAGAATAGGCATCAGAACCATCAGAAACGAGAACTGCGCCATCACCTCACGCTTAACTCCACAGATAAGACCGGTGGAAATAGTCGTGCCGGAACGGGAAAGTCCAGGAGCCACAGCAAAAGCCTGTCCCAAACCGACAGCAAAGGCCTGCCAATATGATATTCCGTTCCTGTACTCCTTCGCAGGCTGGTCTGACTTTGTCTTGAGCGCGACACCTTTGCCGGATGCCATGTCGGAGAAGAAAAGAAGCACGGCCGTAACAAGCAGAGCTACTCCAACTCCCGTGATGGAACCGAAAAGACTTTCCACATAATCCTTGAAGAACATTCCTACGACGAAGATAGGAACCATCGAAACACCGATCTTGAGAAGATAGTCAGTCTGATCATTGCACGCCAGAGAAAGAGAACCATTCACATGCTCCACCTTAAGACCACGCAGACCGCAGAAGAAACCTTTCAGAAGACCCCAGATCTGCTTTCTGAACACAACGATAGTACTCAGAACAGTTGCCGCATGAACAAGAACTTCAAATGCAAGATCTTCGGAAGCCTCCACACCAAGCACTTCACGGCCTATGACAAGATGCCCGCTGCTGCTGACCGGCAGGAATTCCGTCAGGCCCTGGACAAGGCCAAGCAATATCGCTTCATACCATTCCATGGACATCAGTCTTTGAACACACGCATTATGGCCACCACTTCTATTACAATTCCCAGTATTATCACGGCTGGGGCCGCCACAAGCCTGCGGAAATCGAACATATCATAATTGAAGACCTGAGGATTGTCACTTCCGCCGCCCACCATAAGCAGGTAGCCGGAAACCATCACTATCAATCCTATCAGAAGAAGTTTCAACCCTCTTCGTGTTATCGGCATCTTTTCGTTATTTTCCATATTCAAATAATTTGTCTAATAATATAACTCGTCCTTGCTCAAGGACAGGAGCTTGTTCACAACAAACCACGTGCTCACAAGGCATATGGCCACACCGCTGAACAGCACGATTCCCATAACCACCAGCAACAGATCGAGACGGAATATCTCAAAGAGCTGGGCAAACTCGCTCCTCATGAAGAACATCATTCCGATAAGGACAATGATGGAGACAAACGCCGCAAAAACACCCTGAAAGGCAGACTGGACAAGAAACGGAGCGCGTATGAACGCACGCGTAGCGCCTACGAGCTTCATAGTGTGGATGGTGAATCTGCGCGCAAACACATTAAGACGCACAGTGTTGTTTATAAGCACGAATGAAATGAACAACAGGAGAGCGATCAGGACACTTATCACGAGCGAGATGCGACTCAGATTGGCATTCAAGGCATCCACAAGAGACCTCTGATAGACCACTTCTTCCACAAAAGGCGACGCGGAGAGTTTGGATTTCACAACTTCAAGACTATCTGCAGAGACATAGTCTGCAGCAAGTGTCACATCTATCGAAATGGGAATAGGAGATGTCGTGAACACATCAAGAAAATCCTCGCCAAGAAGATCCGCCATCTCGCGCTGTCCCTGCTCCCGGGAAACATAGACGGAACTGCGGATGTACTCCTCCTTATCAAGATCCATCTTGAACTTGAGGGCATCCTCCTCGGCAACGGTCTGTTTCATCAGCACAGACACCTGCATATTCTCCTTGAAATAATCCGAGACGCCTTTGGCATTAACCAGAAGCATGCTTGCAATGCCCACCAAAAGAAGCACAAGACTGATGCTGATCACCGAAGAAAGGTAGGCATTCATCAACCTTCTGCGCATTATTTTATTATCTGTTTTCCCCATACTGCAATCCCAATCGGGCTCAAAGATAGTGAAATATCAAAAAAAATGCTTATCTTTGTAGAGATTTTGTCATTAAAAACCAACGCTATGGGAAATTCTGCCAAAAGGATACTGTTCGTCAACTCGGAGATATATCCATATCTCCCCGAGTCGCCGATAGCCAACATAGGAAGATATCTTCCTCAGGGCATCCAGGAAAGGAAGAAGGAAATCAGATCATTCATGCCACGCTACGGATGCATCAACGAAAGGAAGAACCAGCTTCATGAGGTGATCCGCCTTTCAGGAATGAACATCATCATCAACGATGTCGACAGACCTCTTGTGATCAAGGTAGCATCCATTTCCGCTGCCAGGATGCAGGTGTACTTCATTGACAACGAGGATTATTTCCACAGGAAACAGGTCTACAATGACGAGAACGGCGAATTCTTCAAGGACAACGCAGAAAGAGCCATCTTCTTTGCAAGAGGCGTCCTTGAAACAGTAAAGAAGCTCAGATGGGCACCGGACGTAATCCACTGCCAGGGATGGATCTCGCAGGTACTCCCTCTCTATCTGAAGAAAGTCTATGTGGACGACCCGATCTTCTCGAACAGCAAGGTCGTGCTTTCCGTATACAACGACACCCCAGAAGCATTCCCAGAGGATTTCAAGGAAAAGATCCTCATCCCGGGCATAACAGAACAGGACGTTGAGATCCTCAACGACCCGACAGGCATAAATCTTGCAAAACTCGCCGCGAAATATTCCGACGGCATCATTTACGGTTCCGCCGACATTCCGGAGGAAATCACCACATTCTGCAAGAACGCCGGACTTCCCGCAGTCGATTACAGAGCGGAGTCCTTTGAAGACGGCAGTTATATAGAAGATTATAATAGTTTTTACGACCAGTTGTAATGAATTTCAATTTTTTCGGCAGAGTCTGCCGCCTGGCGGCTATCGGTGCGATACTGTTCGGCTCTGCATCATGCGTAGACATAAACGAGACACTCGGAGAGAATTTCATACCCACTGACCAGCAGTGGGATGTATTCATTGAAGAAGCTCCACTCGAAGACATAATCCTCAGAACAGCAGACAGCCTTTCTGCATACAGCACAAAGAGAATCACATTCGGCGCGATCAACGACGGAGTGATCGGAACGACAAAAAAAGGTTCCAGCTTCACACTTGTGCCGGTCATCCCTGACCTGAACCTCGGAGAAAACACCGTGGTGAGGGAATTCCACTTCAGCGCTGTACGCGACACCCTCTCTACAATGAACGACAATGAGCAGAGAATGCTTCAGAATGTGTATGTATACGGACTGAAGAAGCAGATCGACTCAACCGTGCTCTACACAAACGCGTTCAATCCCGGAATCAGATATGAAGGTGAAGCAGAGGACAACAGGGACAGATTCATAGATTTCAGCAGATACATTACTGCCGGAATCCCAGTATACAGCGGAGGCGACTCTTTGTCCTTCAATTTCAGCAAGGCATACGCAGAAGACGTAGTCAATGGAATAAAGAGATTCTACAAGGAAAAGACTGAAGCAGAACAGGACTCTCTGAAATACTACCTTGACTATGTGCCTGGCATATATATCGAATGCGACTCTCCGGTCGGCACAGGCGGACGCATCAACATGTTCGACCTCCCTCTGGAATTTGACGACTACGGATATGTTTCCGGAAACTACGCTGAATTGAAGATTACAGCCGACTACGACAACAGGAAGCAGGTCGACACTTCATTCATATTCATCTACGGTCCGTCATCATTTGTAAAGGCCGGCGCTTCAAGTTCTCAGATTCCTACCCAGTATGCATTCAACACAAGTGAGCACTCAACAGACGAAATCTACAGAGACGGAGTCAAAGCTGAAGGCAAAATCATAGTGGAAGGCGGAGCAGGAGTGAAGCCCGTAATAAAGGCGAGAGAGATAAAGAAGAAGATGCACGAGATGATAGAGGAATCCAGAATAGGCAATCCTAAGGAAGTCGTGATAAACAAAGCCACCATCACTCTCCCATACAATGTCAACGGTGATTGGGACAAGCTCGACAAATACCCAGCAATCCTCAGCCCGACAGTGCGCCTGCGCAGCAGCGAAGAGAAGTACGTATCATATGCAGGTCTTACCGACTCAAGCATAGAGAGCGAGAATCAGGGAAACATCAACAGGTCCCTGTCAAACTACGCACCGGACATCAGCCACCATGTCCAGGAGATTCTCAAGCTCGAGCAGAATGCAGGAGAGAGCGACAGTGACTACGAAAAGAGAATCGAGAAATATGACATCTGGATGCTCATCATGAGCAACGAGACAACAAAGACGTCAACAAGCAGCAGCAACAACGACCTCTACAACAACCTGCTCTACAATTCATATTATAATAATATGATGTACGATCCATATGGCTATGGATACGGATACGGTGGATATGGCGGATACGGATACGGCGGTTATGGCGGATACGGCGGATACGGCTATGACCCTTATGGTTATGGATACGGATACGGCAGCAACTACTATAACTATATGATGATGGCGCAGTTTGCAAGCGCTTCATCCGGCTCGACCGAAAGCGTCTCGACAGAGCTTGACAAAGACAGATTCTATAGCACTACCCTTAACAGAACGGCAAAACCGGAAGAAGCAGACAGATGGGAAGATCTGACCAAGGAAGAAACGAAAATATTCCCAAGGATTTCAATAACCTTCGCTGCTCCTAAGACAGCAGAATCAGGCAGATAAGAATCATGATATAGAAACAAGAAAAGGACCGGTCAGATGACTGGTCCTTTTCTGTTTCTTGGTTGAGGCAAAATTATTTTGCGTTTACCTTGTCCTCGATGTACTTAACGGCATCACCGACTGTAGCGATCTTGTCGCCAGCGTCATCGTCAGGAATCTCGATCTCGAACTTCTTCTCAAACTCCATGATGAGTTCTACAGTATCAAGTGAGTCTGCTCCGAGATCATTTGTGAAGCTAGCTGTGTCGGTAACCTCCGACGCATCAACGCCCAATTTCTCGACGATGATTGCCTTTACGTCTTCTGCAATATTTGCCATAACGTTAAAATTTAAGTTAATAATCAGTATTTAATACACGTAATAATCACGCTAAAATCGTTGCAAATTAAGTAAAAAAAATCTTAAAATAAAAATTTTGACATGCAAAGGTGAATTATCAGTCCTTTTGAGGAGAAGAACTGAGCCTGTACCACACCCTGAATCCGTTCAAAGAATTGAGTAGATAAAACGCCCACATAATGACCATAACACCCGCATGCGCCTCACCGCGGACAAGGCAGACAGTCCACATTATGACACTTACTATATTAGTGATTATCCACAAAGCCCACTGTTCCATAAACGCAAGCGCCATAAGGGCCTGTGCTACAATACTCAATACAGTGGTCGTAGAATCCTTGAATGGCTGTGGATCACCGAGATGTTCAAGAAGAAGACCGAAGATCACAACAGCAAATAAACAGCCAAGAGCCAGAAATGCACGCTGAATCCATGTAAACCGACGCGCTCTCACCTGCACAGTTCCGTCACCGGCCTCCCCCTGAGAAACTGCAGCACCTCTTTTGCGCCACTGCCACCATCCAATGAACTGCATAGGAACATAATAAAGCGCATTCAGAGCCGCATCACCGTAAAGGTCAGCCTTATAGGATATCAAAGCATAAAGTGACACATTCACTATTCCGAACAGATAGTTCCAGATACTTCCCTTCGCAACAAGAACGACACACAGGACCCCGGCGACAGATGCAACGGAACCGACTGCGTCCAACGTACCGGTAAGAAAAGAATATACAATGTTCGTAACGATGACTCCTATTATAAGGAACCAATCATAAACAGAAAGTATCTTAGTCTTCATTACTGTTAAGCTTGCTTAATATACGCTCACCCAGGGCCGGACCCACAAGTGCCGAGATATCCTCCAGAGAGGCGGATGCTATGCGCGCGACACTCCCGAAATGCAGAAGAAGGCGTTGCTCCGTCCTCTCTCCCACCCCCTTGATGCCGCGAAGTGCAGACTCTATCTGGGTCTTGCTTCTGAGTTTCCGATGAAAGGTAATACCGAAACGATGGGCTTCATCCCTTATCTGCTGTAGCACCTTAAGCGCCGGTGAATTCCGGTCAATGAACATAGGATATGGATCTCCGACCCTGTAAACCTCTTCCATACGCTCAGCAAGAGCAATGACAGTCAGTCTATCCGTAAGCCCCAGCTCAGCCAGAGCCTCATATGCAAATGCCAACTGTCCCTTACCTCCGTCAATGACCACAAGCTGAGGAATATCCTCCGGATTCTCTTCCAGCATACGGGAATATCGCCTGTTGACGACCTCCTTCATCGTTGCATAATCATTGGCACCGACGACTGTCTTCACTTTGAAATGCCTGTAGTCCTTCTTGCTCGGCACCGCATTGCGGAATACCACGCAGGCAGAAACCGGATTGGTTCCCTGGATGTTGGAGTTATCGAAGCATTCTATATGCACAGGCAGCTCCTTCATTCCTATCTGCTTGCGAAGGGACTCCATGACCATATTCTTATAGGCATCCGGATCTGTGTGTTCCTGCTGTTTGAGGGCATTCAGACGCATTTCCTTAGCGTTTCTTGCGCTGAGTTCAAGCAAAGAAAGCTTGTCACCCCTGACAGGGACCCTGAACTGCACACCGTCAATTTCCAAATCCGGCTTGAAGGGCACAATCACCTCCTTGGAAAGATCACCGAACTTAGACTGTATTTCTGCAATGAAGGCACCCATCACAGCCTCCTGTTCCTCCTCGATCATCATCCTGAAGCCCAGATTAAGAGACTGAACCACAGCTCCACCCCTTATCCTCATAAAGTTTCCGAAAGCCTCCGGGGCATCGACAATAAGAGAGAACACATCCACATCCCCCACCGCTGCATTCATGATGACCGACTTGCTGTAATGGTTTTCCAGAGACTGCATCTTTTCCTTGCAGACCTGAGCCCTTTCAAAATCCATATTCTGCGCCGCCTCGAGCATCAATGCCTTATAATGCTGGATCACTTCACGTCCGCCTCCCTTGAGCAGAGAGACAATCTCCTCTATATTCTCATTATACTCCTTGCGGGAAATGGCACCGACACAGCATCCCTTGCACTTGCCTATATGGAAATTGAGGCAAGGCCGGAACTTCTTGTGAAGTATAGCATCTGAGGTTATCTTCAGATTGCAGGTCCTGAGCGGATAGGTGCTGTGAATGAACTCCACCAGATTCCTGGCATGAATAACACTGCTGTATGGACCGAAATATCGTGAACCGTCCTTGAGAATGCGCCTTGTAAGAAAGACCTTTGGAAAATCTCCGGACGAAACACATATCCACGGATAAGTCTTGGAATCCTTGAGAAGTATGTTGTAGCGAGGCTTGAACTGTTTGATAAGATTGTTCTCAAGAAGCAAGGCATCAGCCTCGGATTCGACCACCGTATATTCTGCATCCGCAATCTTCGACACCATGACAGCAGTCTTGCGTGTCAGACGTTCTGCGGGTACAAAATACTGCGCCACCCTCTTATGCAGGTCCTTCGCCTTGCCTACATAAATGACATTCCCCTCAGCGTCATAATACCTGTAGACGCCCGGGGAATGAGGAAACAGTTTTATCTTATCTCTGACTTCCATCAGACCTATTTGATTCCGTATTTACGAAGTATCTTCAGTATCTTCGGTGATATGCTCTCAAGCATATAGGTGAAGCCCAGGTCAGTGGGATGAGATCCGTCGGAGGTTGCAATATGTTCATCACCGAGAAAATCATCCGAAGGCAGGAAGTACATATGCTTATCCGTCTTCATCCTTTCCCTTATCTCCTCTTCAGCGGCAGCCTGCTTGCGCGCCTCAAAATCTTCTCTCCATGTGTCGAAGTTACGGGATTCGCGACGTTCAGTCTGCATAAAGATAAGAGGGACGTCCGGATGCGCGGCACGAATGATGTCTACAAATGCATCAAATCTCTCGTGGATGATTTCTGCCGAAGGATTCGAGAAGGCATCAAATATGAATGCATCCGCCTCAATGTCAGCGAGATATTCGGCATATTCCTTCTGAAGCTTCGACATTCCGCTGAATCCGAGATTGAAGCAGTAGAATCCATTGTCGCGCCCGAATCTTGCAACATAGCTCATTCCCGGGCGGGAAGCCGCAAGGCCGTGAGTGACACTGGACCCCTTTATCACTATACGATGACGGAAAGGATTGTCCAAAGGTTCCATATAGGAATTCTCATCAATACCGATGAATAACGAATCCAGACAGTCGTAGAGAGGAAGATACAGGAGACACTCCTTTCTCCCAGGAGCCATTGACTTCACGATTGTACCCTTATGTGACGCATATTCCGGCTCCTTTTCCATAACCGGCCTTCCCACACCTGCAAAGACCCATTCACCGTTCTGCCTGATGTAAAGATCCAGACCTTTCTGGGCAATGGCCGTCATGTTCGGAGCGGCATTCTTGCCGGACGTCTGCCACTTAGCCTTTATGAACGGACTGTCAGTAGCGAATAGAACGGCCAGCCCTGTAGAATGACAGGCAAATTCTTCGATGACCGCATCATTGAACTTATACGCGGCAGTGTCGATTCTGGTATAATCCTTTGACGTCGGGATGGCTTTACCGATGACATTGAGCTTAGCGGCATCATAATATCGTGTCTGCTGAGCATGCAGCGCAACAGACACGGACATTATGAAACATGTGATGATAACTTTCCTTATCACAGGAATATATCTTTAATGAAAAGACTATTTGATGTATTCTGCAACAGCAGCCTGAATGCCTTCAAGGCCATGGAATCCCCTCTTAAGGATGGTTCCGTCAGGACCGATGAGCATGAGGTGAGGAATACCCTCTACACCATAGATATCTGTAGGAACGTGGCCACAATTGTTGATGTGCAGCCAATCCATTCCAAGTTCGCCGGCAGTCTCAATAGTGTGCGACTGAGGCTTCTTCTCCCAGACAGCAAGACTGAGAACTTCAAGACCCTTGTCCTTGTACTGCTCATAGACAGTCTTGATGTTTGGAACCTCTCTGCGGCAAGGTCCGCACCAAGGAGACCAGAAATCTACAAGAACATAAGTACCCTTGCCTACATAGTCAGAGAACTTCACCTCTTTCTTGAGCGGCTGAGGATCGACGCTTCTGTCATAACCGTACACATGTTCAACAGTGAAATCGGTATACATCAGACCTTCTGCAGTTGCCTTTCTTGCATCAAGACCCTTCTTGAGGTAAGACACCTTTTCATTCTCGAGCATTTCAGCAGGCATTGCGTCAATAATCTCAGAAACCTGCTCATCCTCGATCATTCCACGAAGATTCATGAGAACCTGGACAGCAACATCATTGTCAGGATTCTTCTTCGCAGCATCAAGGTTGAACTCGATGTACTTCTCAACGAAGTCATTGTAATATGCTTCCGCCTCAGCAGGATCTGCAGAGAGCGAATCCATTGTCTGCCTGTATTCTGTCATCATAGCCTCATGAGTTTCCTCGAAAGCCTTGATTCTCTCCTCTGCGGTCTGACCGCAAGACACAGCAACAGCTGCTGCAAGTGCAAATGAAAATGCCTTTATCTTCATAATTCTTATGTTTTAAAATTTATCCGAAATCATAGAAATCCAAAGTTAATCATTTTAGACAAAATGACAATCCTCTGAGAGGATCATCCGGAGAAATAATATTTTGTATCAATATTTTACAAAAAATTACGTAAGTAAAGATTTTGATTTGTTCTTACGATACTCGGACTATGACAAAGAGTCAACCGACTAACCTTTTTTTGATAACACGACATAGGTTATATGTATTGTAATTCGCTATCATACATACAATTGACATTTAATACCCATACCCCCCCCCATGGACATGGGGAGGTAATTTGTCGTGATATTGACGCACGTGCTTCATTCTCAGAAAGGACGTGCACTTCTTCTTTCTCAAACATATTTTCTCTATTTCTGAAAATAGTTTCCCCATTACAATTGCTGTAATGGGTAGTTGTGTTTTACCGAGAAACCGTACCACCCAATATGAAAAGTATATTCCATAGTACCCTATTATTGTTATTGATGTCCATATGTTGTGGAAACATCAAGGCGCAGAATTTCGCACTGAAGACGAATATCGTCTACGATGCCACCGCGACAGTAAACATAGGAGCAGAAATAGGACTTGCTCCCAAATGGACATTCGACCTGTCGGGAAACTACAATGCATGGGAAATGCCAGGCGGCAGATTCTGGAAGCACGCCATGGCTCAGCCGGAATTCCGATACTGGTTCTGCGACCGCTTCTCGAGGCATTTCCTTGGATTTCACGGAATAGGCGGAATCTACAATGTAGGAAACATTCCAAACAACCTCAAGATCGGCAAAGCCGACTTTTCGTCACTGACTGATTACAGGTACGAAGGATGGGGCATCGGAGCCGGCATCGCATACGGATATGCCTTCATCCTCAACAAGCACTGGAACATGGAAGTTGAAGTTGGTGCAGGATACATCTACACGGAAAATGACAAGTTTGAATGCGTGAAATGCGGAAAGAAGCTCGCAGAAGACATGCCGTTCCATTATTTCGGTCCTACAAAGGCGGCCATTAATTTCGTATATCTGTTTTAGAAAGGGGAGATTATGATGAAGCGTATTCTTATTACTATTATAACAGCCATCTCAGTCAACACTGCACTGATGGCTCAGGTCGTCATGGATGGCATCACCATATATGACGGAGGCCTCAACCGCAACGACCAGATCATGACTGTAAACATGGATCTGAACCTGTCTGAGTTTGACCTGTCCGCAAACGAGGCCGTCCTTCTCACCCCGGTCATAAAGAAAGACACATTGAGCCAAGCGCTTCCGCCACTTGGCTTCTATGGAAGAAACAGATATTTCTATTATACCCGCAACGACAAGAGCATGACAGAGGGAGGCGAAGAGACCATTTACAGGGACAAGGACATGCCCGACCATCTCCCGTACATAATCAATGTTCCTTTTGAGGAGTGGATGCAGGGCGCCGACCTCATGCTTGAAGAAAAGGTCTACGGATGCTGCGGAAAGATCATCGAAGAGAGGAACTGCATGCTTGACAGATATCTTGTATATCAGCCGACATACGTATATATAAAGCCTCCGAAGGTTGAAAAGGCAAAATCAAGGTTCGTTGAAGGAAATGCATATGTCGATTATCCGGTTTCGGAGACCATCATCTATCCGGATTACCACAACAACAGGGCGGAGCTGGCGAAGATAAAAGGCATGATCGATTCTGTGAAGTTCGACAAAGACGTCACCATTACCTCTTTATATATAAAGGGATTTGCTTCTCCAGAAAGTTCATATGCAAACAACACCAGGCTCGCGAAAGGACGTACGGAGGCGATCAAGGAATATGTCCTGAACCTTTATGACATGACTGACAACCTGATTGTTACAGACTTTGAGCCGGAGAACTGGGCTGGTCTCAGGGAATACGTCGCAACCTCAGATCTTGCACATAAGGACAATATCATCCAGATCATAGACAGGGATGAAGAACCGGACAGAAAGGAATGGCTCATCAAGTCAAGATATAAGGATGATTACAGGTTCCTCCTCCAGAACTGCTACCCGTTCCTGCGAAGAACATATTACCGCATCGAATATGAAATCCATTCATTTACAGATGTCGAGCATATAAAGGAACTCGTGAAGACAAGGCCTCAGAAGCTCAATCTCGATGAGTTCTACCTCGCGGCTGAAAATCTTGAGCCGGAATCGGCGGAGTTCCAGGAAGTGTTCGATGTGGCAGTCAGGATGTATCCTGAGGACAGGATTGCCAACCTCAACGCGGCAAACGTGGCCATGCAGAGAAAGGACTTCAAATCAGCCGCCGGCTTCATTGAAAGAGCTGGAAACAGTCCGGAAGCTGTTTACGCAAAGGGAGTATATGAGGCGCTTCAGGGCAATTACACTGAAGCAGGAAAACACTTCAGGAAAGCAGAAACACTTGGAATAAAGGAAGCGGCAGATGCACTTGAAGTCATCATGCAACTATCAGAATAAACACATAAACTATAATTATTAACTAAACTCTTAAAACAATGAAAAAGAATTTCTTTTTTATGGCGGCTTTTCTTGTTGCGATGGCAGGTTGCAACAAGGAGACAGAGATGAAAGAAAAGGACAGCATCTCTCCAGAGGACAAGGTGTACATGACTTTCTCCATCAAGACACCGACTACCCGTTCTGCTACAGACACAGAGGGTAACACAAACTCTAATGCCAATCCTGACTATGAAGTAGGTAAGGACTATGAAAACACTATCAGCAAGGTTGATATCGTCTTGACAAACGCTGACTCCTATGTGGTTGCAGAAGATGTCAGACCAAGCGGCTCAGTCGGCAACAAATACATCGCATCTTTCAGCTCGTTGGAATTGGAGGCTGAGACTGAGTATGATGTATACATCTATGCCAACTGCGACGCTCCTGCAACAACCAAGAATCTGGATGAAACTTCCAATGCAACTATTGCGGAAATGACTCAGAATCACAACTTCTGGATGACAAATGCTTACGAGGCAAAGAGCGTTACACTTCCTGAGCACATGTCGATCCACACATCTCCAGCTTCTCCGCTGAATCTGGGTGCACACTCTGTAGAGCGTTCTATGGCTCGTATCGACATTAAGCCGGTGCATAAGCATGATAATTATGCGGACAACGTATATCTTGTTGACAGCGGTGACGACGAATATCCTATATATGTCACTTTGAAAGAAGCTGCTATTATCAATCATAGCATCGACTTCTATCAGCTCCGCCGTGTTTCTGCAGATGGCACTAATAATGGTTGGATTGTCGGAGGAGTTGAGACTCCTGTAAACTATGTAGTGGATGCAGATTACGCTGATAAAGCTAACGGTATGAGGGGACAGGTAATAATTTCTGTCCAGAAGGGAGAACAGTTCACTTCACACATGACAATGCCTGAAACCTGGGAATGGGTTCCTATGCCGACAAATAATGATAAAAACACAGACAATTGGGATGGTTCAACAGGAAATGAAGACTACCACATCTGGCAGTACTGCAAGGAAAACACAATTCCAGGTGTAGATATTCAGCAAAAGGGCATTACTACCGGCGTAGTCTTCAAGGCAGAAATCTTCTCAGAGAAATATGAAATCGAGGATGCGATGGAAGCAGGTCACACACTCTTCCTCTTTGAGAATGTCTTCTACGGACCTTGGTATGAAGTAAAGAAGGCTGCCTCTCAGCCTGATGCTCCAACCACTTTGATTGCTGCTGTAGCAAAGGTTGAGAGTGCTAATATCCCTGATTCGGAAATCGGTAAGCCACAGCACAAAGAGGTTTATGAAATGGCTGGATTTACAGGCTTCTCACGTGAATCTGACAATAGATATTACACCTATTACTACTATTGGATCCGTCATAACGACAATGGAGACAACGCTGTGATGGGCCCTATGGAGTTCGCTGTCGTACGTAATAACGTCTACAAGCTCTGCGTTGACAACATCTATAAACTGGGCCACCCTACTCCTGAAAAGGATCCGGATCCAGATCCAGAAGATTATATGGACCCAGATGAATCTCTCAACTATTACTTCAATGTAACAGTGGATGTTCTTCCTTGGACTGTTCGCGTAAACAACATTGAGTTCTAATCAGCAACTGATGAACAGATTTAAAAATATAATTACGGCTATTGTCGCCAGGGGGCTCTGCCTCTTGGCGGCAGGAGTCGCAATTACCTCCTGCTCGACCATTTTCACTGACATGAGTGACTGTCCGACCGGACTTTCACTTCATTTCAGGTATGACTACAATATGTCATACGCAAATGCGCTGCACAAGAAGAATGACTGTCTGACTGTGTGCGTGTACGACAGTGAAGGTAATATTGTAACAACAAAAACAGAATCCGGAGATGTCTTGGCGGATGAAGACTATCGCATGGATATCGAGGTCCCTGAAGGCAACTACGAAATAGTTGCATACGGAGGACTGTTCTGCGAAAGAAGCTCGTTTGCGATACAGAACGAAGCGACAAAGTCTCTTCCTCAGAACATCAAGGACCTATACGTTGAGTTGAACCACGACAATCTCACCAGCAACAGACAGCTTCACAACCTCTTCCACGGAAGAAAGCCGGTGAAGATGGACGGTGCCTTTGCCCAGGATACAATCTCAATGGTAAAGAACACAAACAACATCCGCATCGTACTGCAGCAGGCTCAGGGAGACCCTCTGAAAGCCTCTGACTTCACATTCACCATAACGGATGACAACACATTGATGAACAGCAGCAATGATGTCGTCCCTAATGGAATGATCACCTATTCTCCATGGACTATGGGTGAGCAGACTATCGGTGTCAACGAAGACGGCGACACCCCTATATCGGTAGCTTATGCCGAGTTCTCTACCGGACGCATCATGTCCGGCTCAGGATCAAGGCTTACAGTTGCAAGAAAAGATGACGGACGCGTTGTCTTTACAATTCCACTTGACAAATATCTCCTTCTGCACAGGAGCGAATTATACAGTGATATGCCGGTTCAGGAATATCTCGACAGAGAAGATGAATGGTCTATTGTCTTTTTCCTTGATTCGGGACTCAGATGGCTGAACACTCATATCATCATCAACGATTGGACAGTACGTCTCAATAACATCGGACTATAATGAAATTAAGGTTTGCACATATTTTCCTTGCCTTTGCCGCAGGACTGCTCGCAAGCTGCAACATCTACACAAATCAGGATGATGCGGCAGATTGCGGTGTGGCCGGTATGGAAGGAATGAGTGTAAACTTTACAATTTCTGCAGGCAGCCCTGCAGGTTACGGAACGAGAGCGTCATCATTCGATGCTCCGTCACTTGAAAATGGAACAGAATGGGAAAGCCACATCGACATATCTGGCGGAGATTATCTGTTCTACCTCTTTGATGCTGACGGCATCTTCAGAGAAATTCTAAATGTAAAGGATGTCAGGTCCGCCGGTAACGGAAATTACGTTGTCAGAGCTGACGCACGGGAGGATTACAATGAATTCACGATTGTGGCACTTGCAAACTGGAGAACCCAGACCTGGAATCTTGTCAATTCCGGAAATCCTTACCCGGTACTGACCAAAGGACGCTCTACCATAGATGAGATATGGACCGGAACAGCAGGCCTAAGGGTATACGATGCAAGCAGCAGAACTTTCACCCCTTCTGAAACCTCGCGCATCCCGATGTATGGAGCCAGGACATACAGCCTGAATGACAGCGCATTCAATTATGAAGAAATATCTCTTGGAAGCATATACCTCATCAGAGCCTTGGCAAAAATCGACGTCATGGTCGCACAGGGAAGCGGAGTGACACTGAACTCGGTTCAGCTCAACTGCTTCAGCAACAGTTTCCATTGCGCTCCTGTCGGAATGACGGCAATGGACGACGAATGGGATCAGACTACAGATGACACGATGAACATGAATCTCCTACAGGAGTCTTTCAGCCCGTCATCCTTGGAATTCACCAAAATAGAGGACAACCTATACCGCATATACGTGCCGGAATATCCTAATCGACGTGCAGATGTAAAGAAGGCTACAATCAGCGTTGCAATGAGCAAAGGCACCTCGCACATGGGAGGACTCATTTCTTTTGAAGGCCTTCAGACGCCATCATCGACAGAGAAGACAACTCTCAACATTCTCCGCAACAACTATTACAAGTTCATTATTACGGGAGTCACTGAATACGAGACAAACATTGTAGTTGACGTCGTACCTTTTGACAATGTGAAAAACGACCTGGTATTTGAGTAGAAAAAATGAAACGACTTATAAAATATATAGCAGCAGTCCTGATAGCCTCAGCAGCTACCGGTTGTATCCTTGAAGATCCGTTCATACCAGATGAGGCGGTAGAAGAAGGCATACCTGTTACCCTGAACCTCGATTTCGTGGCTACTTCCAAAGACCGCCAGAACATTGCAACCAAAGGTGGCGACAACCATGACATCAACGATCTCTACATATTCATTTTTTCTTCTGTCAACGGCAAACCCGGCGTGTTGAAAAACAAAGTCTATACTACAGATCTTGAAAAGACTTATACAGAGATACCCAATGACAAAGGAAGCAATGTCGCATCCACATCCACAAAAGTCATAACACCTATAAAGACCACTACAGGCGAATCATTCATTTTTGCTTTTGCAAATGTTACGCCCTCCTATGCACCGGCCGAATATGATGTAGAATCCTTGAAAAGTCAGCTGGATGCTCTGGAACCCGGCACAAAATGCTTTGATGACCTGATGAATGTCTCCATTGCACTGAAAGCCCCTGAATCTACAGTTCTTCAACGAGTTACAGACCTCTATCTGATGGCTGGTTCATATCAGAAGACGGGACAATACACAAGAGACCTGACTCCATGCATGATTGACCGAAGCGGCACTCTCAGCGGAGGCAGCATCAGAATGTACCGCCTTGATGCCAAGGTGGATTTCAGAATCAAATCTGACACATCATCAGCTTCCAAAGGCACCTTCGTACCTACGGCATGGAGGATATACAACCTGCCGATGAAATCACGTCTTATGACGACCGCCTACGAGACAGGAGAGGATTTCGACGGTGGATCTCCGGTGTATACAACAGATGAGAGCGTCACTGAAAACTATTGGAATACTCCTCACATGAACATTGACGCAGAGGGATCTGATTATACGTTCTCTTTCTATATGCTGGAAAACAGAAAAGAGCCGACTGCAGCAGGACAGGATCTCGACCAATGGGAGTATCGTCACAGGGAAGTAATGAACCCGCTTGCTAACACCGAAGGAAATCCTTCGACAGAAGGAAACCTGCATTCATTCAAATATGCGCCGAAATATGCGACATACATTGAGATCGAGGGATACTTCACCGGAACCACAGAATATCCTTTCGGCAGCATGGTGAAGGATGGGGTTGATCACGAGATTACCGCGACCACACAATACAGAATTCATCTTGGAGATTTCGGTTCAAATGTCAATGGCAAGACATATGACAATTTCAACACATTGAGAAACTATCACTACACCTATACTATTACCGTAAAGGGAGTCGAGCAGATTGTAGTAGAGGTGAACAGCGACGATGAAGATCTTGACGACATGGACACCCCAGGCGTCAACGGCATCGTTTCATATGTGCCATCAAATCATCACAGGGTGGATTCTCATTTTGAGACCAGAAGCATATACATCAGAAAAAGCGACCTTGCAGACTGGACAGAAGACGATTTCAGATATCTGGCCCAGACATGCTACGGAGACTATGAGGGAACCAAAGGTACAGGAACACCTGAAGATGATATATATTGGGTGGAGTTTGTGCTTACCCACAAGCAGGGTAAAGACAACAAATGGAGAAGTTGGGCAACCGGTACCGGTAAGAATATAGATAATCTGCCGGAATCTGGCCGCGTAGGAAAGCACCCTTCCTATATGAGTTATCAAAGTGCGAAAAAGCGTGGCGTTGAGAACCCATCGGAAGGCAAAACAATGTACGCACATGAGTTCCTGCAGGATCTTTGGGAGTGGAAGAATGCACCGGAAGACGCAAACGACAATGTGCACTATAATATTCAGGCGAAAGTCTACACTGTGTTCATCAAGGAAAATTACTACTCGGCCGAAGACATCGCTAAGTTTGAAAGGAAGAAGAACACCAGCGGTTCCGGTGATGGGAGTCATTGGAAAGATTTCTGCAATCAGCCGGATAGAGTGCTTTACATAGGTATGAGAAAGATCGAGAGTGGGGAGACCGAGAGTACAATCATGGAAAATGTGTGCGTGACTCGCCAGAGATCTATCCAGACGATTTATAATACCGATCATAAACACGACGAGAACCTTACTTCTGCATGGGGCATTGAGACCGTTGATGAACTGAAGGGAACATTGAAGGAATTCGACGTTTATGCAGGACAGACCAGAATTTCCAAAGATGCAAGTGGGGCACAGGACGACTTTGTAAAAGATGTCACTCATAACACCTATTACTTCAATAAAGATAACGGGTATGTCGCGCAGTATTATTTCCTATGGCAGGGATGGCGTATGTACACTAGCGGTACAGCTGCTGAAAAACCGGAAACACTTTGGGACACATACGTTAATCCACATACTCACGATCTCATGGCTAATCAGGATAAACATAATCATGCTTTCCTGCAGTGCCTGTTAAGAAACAAGGATGTGAATGGAGACGGCTTCATAAATCCTAGCGAAATAAGATGGTATCTCCCTTCTGTAAATCAATTGGGAGACGTCTTCATTGGAGAGAGAGGTATTGATCCTGAGGCCACTCTATATTACGGACAGAACACATGGAATCATGATTACCAGTATCTGACAGCTACAATCAGAGAAGAGAAAACAAACTATACTCAATATAAAGTGCTGGCAGAGGAAGGGTTTGCATATAATACAAGCGATGACCGCCCGCTATATAACTTACGATGCGTGCGCAATCTGGGTGTGAACGGAAACATCAACTACAGCGAAGGGTTCTACGACAAAAACTCGATAGGAAACTCGAAGAATCTGCTGTTAAGCACATATAAGCCACCTCAGCAATACGTCCAGATAAGTGAAGGTGACAGGACGATGGATCTCACTTATCTCAATGACGATTCAAAGCGTGGTTTCGTAAACACCGAGCTGACAGCCGAGCACACGGAACGTTCAGACGAGAATCAGCTGTACAACAAGTTCCAGTGGGCAGACGGTCGTGTTACAGCATCGCATCCTGATCCGATTAAAGGCACATACATATGGTTCTCTGCAGATGAGGTCGCATACGGTGAACGAAGAAACAACTCGATGAGGACATTGACCAGGGCCTACCTTTACCCTAACGATATACAGGACTCTCTTCAGACAGCAAAGGAAAGTCCGAAACAGGGCTGGAGAGCACCTAACCAGAAGGAACTTATGCTCCTGCACTTCCATGCCAACGGATTTCGCGCAAACACATCGCATACTTGCACTCAGGACGATGGCGGAAATAAACATGATGGTTACAGCGGCAATAATTGGTTTTTCTGTCGCACCGTCTTCTCGTACAGCGGTGTGAAGGCGAACAGATTAGGACGAAATCTGCCGACTAACTGGGTTGATGACCCATCGTTTGTCAAAACCTCGGATCCTGTCAACAATCCTACCACAAAAAATGTAGGTAAATACTATCTGGTAGACGAAAACAATGAGTGTCCGAGTGCAGATCCGACAAATTTTGCGAACTACCGATATGCTTTCGGAATCCAGCATGACGGATCCGGTTTCGGCCTGCTTTTCCTCGACTGGTACCTTCAGGGTAACACCAATACGAAAAACTGCCTGCTTATTCCGGTGAGAGATGTAAGATAATCAATATAATAAACATAAAACATCATTATTATGAAAAAGGCTTTTTATTTAATGGCGGCATTCCTCGTTGCATTGACTGCCTGCAACAAGGAATCACAGATGGAGAATGACAAAATCTCCGCAGGAGACAAGGTGTACGTAACCTTCTCTATCCAGGCTCTCACCACACGTTCTGCAACAGATAATCAGGATGGCAACTACGGTTCATCAGACGCGAATCCAGACGTGGAAGTGGGTCTTGCAAAAGAGAACAAGATTTCTTCCGTAGACATCGTGCTCCGCAATGCCAACACCTATGTATGTGCATCTGTAACGACTCCGACACAGGGTACAGACGCATCTACATGGATTGCAACATTCAACAGCAGCCAGCTCGTTACAAACACTGATTATGAAGTATACATCTATGCAAACTGCTCAGCTAAGCAGAACATTGATGCCATAGAGGATGAGGCCATTGCCGACATGACTCAGGACAACAAGTTCTGGATGACAAATGCCTATACTCCAGGAACAGCAAAATTCACTGCATTCAGTACAAATCCAAGCAACCCTACAAACCTTGGAGACTTCTATGTCGAGCGCTCTATGTCACGTTTCGACTATATGCCTAAGGGTCCTTACACTCTTGCTGACGGCGTAACGGTGACTCTTACACAGGCTGCCCTCATCAACCAGAGCAAGGGATTCTATCTCCTTCGCCGCGTGTCTAATGACGGAACCAACACAGGCTGGACAGTGGGCGGTGCCGAGACTCTTGCAAATTATGTAGTTGACACTGACTATGCAGTAAAGAAAGGTGGTTATACTGCTGCTCAGGCATCCAATTTCGACTATCATATGACAGAACCTGCTACATGGGTATGGAAGAGCATTGCTTCTGCTGATCTTACACAAAAGGATAATTGGGCTGGTAAAGATGACGGAACCACAGGTTCAGGCCAGCATGACGCCGCTCTCAACGAATATTATGTATGGCAGTACTGCAAGGAAAACACAATCCCTGGAGTAAGCACTCAGCAGAACGGTATTTCAACCGGTATCGTATTCAAGGGAGAGCTTACAGGCACTCTTGTGACAGCAGCAGGTGGAAAGACTATCTATGTCTTCGATAATGTAATGTACGGTACATGGGACAAGGTGGTAGCTGCCGCAAATCAGGCTGACGCTTCAGAGGCTCTTAAGTTTGCTGTGGAAGTATGCAACAATAACGGCACTGCAAAAGATGCTGCGACATTGGCTGCTGCAGGTTTCACAGGATTTTCAGCTGAAGGCGGAAAGTATTATACATACTACTACTATTGGAACCGTCACAATGACAACGGCAAGAACCAGGATATGGGCAAGATGGAGTTCGCTGTAGTCCGAAACAACGTCTACAAGATCTGCGTTGACAACATCGCGAAGTATGGTCACCCTAAGCCAGGCGGATCTGATCCGGATCCAGACCCAGTAGATCCAAAGGATCCAGACGAAAAGGCTGAATACTACTTCAGCGTTACAGCTAAGGTTCTTCCTTGGGTAGTTCGTGTAAATCACGTAGAGTTCTAACCTATCAGACTATACAGTGTAAGAGACCGGCTGTCGATGACAGTCGGTCTCTTTTTTATATGCCGGAAGTCGAGTATATTTCAACAAAAAAGGGATGACATATAAGCCATCCCTTTCCATAATATTGAGTGTCAAGTGAATTACTTGTTCTCTCTGCGGTTGTTGCGACCACCACGACGACGATCGTTGTTACGTCCGCCACGGTTGTTGTTTGACTGCTGTGCCTGAGCTGCTACGCCTGCGTTAGGAGAAAGATCCTTCTTTCCGTAAACCTCACCGTTGCAGATCCAAACCTTGATACCAAGAACACCAACCTTAGTGTGAGCCTCAGCAAGTGCATAGTCGATGTCTGCGCGGAATGTGTGGAGAGGTGTACGACCTTCCTTGATCATTTCGCTTCTTGCCATT
>JAEIGA010003103.1_pt1 | contig 26150 bp, 22 predicted proteins | sample 9270691 | NCBI WGS metagenome assembly JAEIGA01 (sample SAMN17057246, study PRJNA624740) | gut metagenome | biome: biome; isolation source: fecal sample | host: Bos grunniens | place: China: Xizang | collected 2019 | reverse complement strand
TCTCTTCATATTCGAAGTTCTCTTCAAACTGCATCTGCCAGTCGGTATCCGGCGTGAATGCATATCCCTTTATTGTCTGGCGCTCCGCATAAAGTGCGATCAGTTTCTGTGCCATCTCTCTGGCGGCCTTTTTTGCCCGCTGCCGCGTCTTGATCCAGTCAGTTCCGCCCATTTTGGAAAGTTTCACCTGGCGTTCTTCTCCGCCGCCGATGTACTTTGCCACCAGATCCAGCTGTGTGCACGGCACATAAAGACAATCAGAACCGGCATAGTTGATCTTGATGTAGTCTTTGCTGCATCCGTCAACGGTTATTTTTTCAATGCCGGTATACTGGCCGATGCCATGATATTCGTGCACCACAAGATCTCCTACATGGAGATCCATGTAAGAGGATATCTTTTCGTAATTGGTCTGTTTGCTTCTTCTGGTGGTTCTGACCGGTCGTACCGTTCCCGGATTATCCGTAAATACCACCAGGCGAATGGACGGATACTCCATTCCGGCGGAAATCGTTCCCTCCGTAATAATGCATTTGCCCGGTTCCGGCAGAGTGCGGAGATTTTTCTGATAGGATACCGGAAGCCCGTGTTCCTTAATCAGCTGCTGAAGTTTCTTCCCTCTTTTTTCCTCTCCCGAGAGAAAGACGATCCGGTACTCCTGCCGGATGTAAGTTTCCAGATCTTCCTCTATGGTCTTGAAAGAACCGTTATAGTAAGAAAGCTGCTTGCAGCTGACGCTCATCAATTCCTGAGGAGCAAAGGGAAGTTTTCCGCTGGTAAAGGAATCCAACATCACGACAGGGTGGTTTTCCAACTGCTGACAGCATTTGTCCCATGTCAGAAAATACTGGTTTGCTGCAAACGACAGGATTCCTTTTTCCGAAAAGGATTTGATCTCTTCAACAAGCTTCTTGCCGAATTCTCTTGCCGTCTCCTCGATCTTCTTCGGCTGATCCAGAATAATAACGGCATCTTCCGGAATATAGTCCATCGCAGTAGCAAACGGATAGATTTGCGGAAGATATCGGTCGGCATATGAGATGCTGATATTTTCCCGGATCTTTTCCGCATCCTGTCGAAGAGTTTTTATCAGCTCATTCTGCTTTTCCGTTTTTGCAGTTTTCTGCAGGCGGTCTGCCTTTTCCGACAGGTTTTTCTGAAGTGCCCATTTCCCTCCGTCATACATGGAAAGAATGGTCTCGCTGGCCGGAATGATCCTGACTTCCTTTATCGACTGTTCTCTTCTCTGAGAATCAATATCGAAGAAGGAGATAGAATCGATCACATCGCCCCAGAATTCGATTCGGAGAGGTTTTTCGTAAACCGGTGAGAAAATATCCAGAATGCCTCCTCGTTTGGAATACTGGCCTTTTCCTTCCACCTGTTCCGTCTTTTCATAGCCGGATCGAATCAGTGCGTTTTCTATATCTTCTACCAGAACTTCTTCTGTTTCCTTAAGAATGATCTCCGTTCTCTTCAGATAGTCAGACGGAATCGTTCTCATCATACTGCCGGTCACCGACATGATGGTGATATCGTTTTCACCGGAACAAATCATTTCCAGTGCCGTCATTCTCTGTTGTTCTCTCTGATGGGATGCGGCTTCCGAAGAGAAGAAATGAAAATCTCTGTCAAACAGCAGATTGCTTTCCTTCTTTAAAAGCCCGGAAAGATTCTTTTTCATGATCTCTCCGTATCTCTCATCCGAACAGATGATCACAACAGGACGTCTTGTATTCTCTTTTATGGACGCAACAAGATGTGCCCGGCTGGTTTCCGCCAATCCCGTAATATAAACAGGAAAGCGGATCTTTTCAAATTCCTGCAGCCCGGACAGCTCTTTTATTTTCAACAATTCCTGATTGAGAACACTCATAGAATACAAATTACCTCTGTCTTTTTCCTACATTATTATATATATAACATAATTGTCTTTCGTCCCTAAAAATGATAAAATATATTGGTTAAACAATATGCTTATTTTTTCTATTTTTCGATAAAGGAACGGATTGATTTATGAATTCCATCAACGATCTTTGGTCAACTGTTTTGGACATGATTTCGTCCAAATACACATCGACCTCCATTGCGACCTGGTTCTCTGATTGTAAACCAGTTGCAATCAAAGAATCAACATTTATTATTTATACTCCGACAGATTTCAAGCGGAAAATCATTACCAATCGTTTTGGAGCTGCACTGGAAGAAGTCCTTACCGATCTCTTCTCCTCTCCTTTCTCGGTTCAGATTCTCTGCGGAGATGAAACTCTGGAGTCTTCTTCCTCCTTTGATGATGTTCTTCCGGAGATGGAAGGTTATACGTTTGATAACTTCATCGTTGGCAACTCCAATAAATTTGCTCATGCTGCAGCCGTTGCCGTTACGGATAAACCGGGACAGACCTACAACCCCCTGTTTATTTACGGAAACTCCGGGCTTGGAAAGACTCACCTTCTTTTAGCCATAGGGCATGATCTTTTAAATAAAAATCCAAATCTGAATGTCGCATATATCAAAGGCGATGATTTTACCAATGAACTGATCCAGGCTATCTCGCGTTCTACGACGAATGATTTTCACGAAAAATACCGGAACGTGGAACTTCTTCTGGTCGACGACATTCAGTTCATTGCCGGAAAAACAGCAACCCAGGAAGAATTCTTCCATACATTCAATACCATATATGAATCCGGCCATCAGATCGTGATCACGTCCGATCGTCCTCCCATGGAAATGACAACACTGGATGATCGTCTTCGTACCCGATTTGAAGGCGGCCTCATGGCAGATATCCAGCCGCCGGATCTTGAAACCCGTATGGCCATCATCCGGAATAAGGCAACTCAGCTCGGTCTTCTTCTTTCCGATGATGTCGTCCTCTATATCGCGGAAAATATCACTTCAAATATCCGTCAGATTGAGGGCGTTATCAAACGACTCACGGCATACAAGGAGATTCTGGATGATACCATCACCATAGACTCCATCAAGCGTGCCATTTCGGATGTTATCCGCGTTGGAACATTTATTCCTTCTCCGGATTCCATTATCAATGCCACGGCTAACTACTTTAATATGACAGCTGCGGATCTAACCGGAGTCAACCGTACAAAAGGAGTAACAGAAGCACGACAGATCTCCATGTATCTGATCCGAACTCTGACCAATCTCTCCCTTCCGGACATCGGAAAGATTTTTAACCGCAATCATTCCACAGTTCTTGTTTCCATCCGTAAGATTGAATCTCAGATGGAAAAGAATCCAGATCTTGCCGCAGTGATTCGGGATATTACATCAAATATAAACAGCGTTTTATAACAGCTCATTGTGGAAGATCTGTTAACTTGTGTTTAATTTATTTTTTCTGAAAAAAATAAACACATTTGATGTTTTTTTATAAACATTTTCTTTCACATCAAATTTCCTTATTTATCAGGCAGCTTTCGGGGTTTTCCACAACCGGGTGCCGTTACTACTAATATTACTAAACAATTATATTTCTATTTCTATAACAACCAGGAGGGTTTTTCATGAAATTCACATGTGACAAAAACGACTTTCAGAATGCTGTAGCGATTACCGCAAAAGCTTCTGCTTCAAAAAGCACGATTCCTGCTCTGGAAGGACTTCTTATAGAAACACAGAATGATCGTCTTAAAATTACGGGATACGATCTGAAAAAAGGAATCTATACCTTTATTGACAGCACCGTCCAGGAACAGGGATCAATTGTTCTTAATGCCAGACTTCTCGGTGAAATGATTCGCCGTATGCCGGACGGGACTGTGGAAGTGTCTGCTGACGAAAAAGGAAAGGTCGATATTTTCTGTGGAAAATCGGAATATTCCTTTATGAGTCTGGATGCGAGAGATTATCCGGAACTTCCTACTATCGATGACTGCGACAAACTTGTATTTCCGCAGAATCTTATGAAGACGATGATCACGCAGACAATCTTTGCCGTAGCGGATAATGACAGCCGTCCCATCTATACCGGAACTCTGTTTGATATTGACGGTGATCAGATCAATCTGGTTTCCGTGGACGGATACCGTCTTGCTCTCCGTCAGGAAAAACTGGAGACCAGTGTTTTTGAAGGAAAAAAATCCTTTATTGTGCCCGGCACGGCTCTAAATGATGTTGAGCGCATCTGCGGGGACGAAGGAAATGTAACGATTTTTGTCGGTGAAAAACATATTTCCTTTGAAATCGGAGAAACGGTCATTATTTCCCGTCGTCTTGAGGGAGAGTTCCTGAATTACAGAAATTCCATTCCTTCCGATTTTAAAGTAATGGTTAAAGTCAATAAGCAGGACTTTCTCCGGTCCGTGGACCGTGTTGCTCTGATGATCGTAAATGAGCAGGTAAAAAATCCGATACGTATGAAATTCAAGGATTCTGCAATCAACATGTCCTGTGTAACACCCATCGGAAGAGCGGAAGATATCTGTTTCTATGATGGTGAGTGTGAATATCTGGAAATCGGCTTTAATGACAAATATCTGATGGATGCTGTGAAAAACGCTCCCAGTGAAACGATTATGATCTGCCTGAACTCCGGATCTTCTCCCTGCATTCTCAAATCCGGGGACGATGACGGAAAATACACCTATATGATTCTTCCTGTACGGCTGAAAGCTGAATAAGTATGATTATCGAGCAGAAAATTACAACAGATTTTATTAAACTGGAATCTCTTTTGAAACTGACCGCCATCTGTTCTTCCGGTGGAGAAGCAAAGATGGTAATACAGGATGAAATGATTTCCGTCAATGGGGAAGTATGTACCCAGAGAGGGAAAAAAATACGGAGCGGAGATCTGGTAGAGTTTCAGGATACACAGATCCGAGTTGTTTAAATGCACACAAAAAAAATCATGTTAAACGGATTCCGTAACTATGAATGGGAAACCGTGGATTTTTCCAAGGAGACCAATGTTATTTACGGACCGAATGCACAGGGAAAGACAAATCTGCTGGAAGCGGTATATATGTTGTCCATGGGACGTTCGTTTCGTACAAGATTTGACCGGGAACTGATCGGATTTGATTATGATTCCGCGGAGCTGCTTGCCGAGATAGAAAGCCATGATAGAAACCATGATGTTCGAATCGTGATGCAAAATGGACTCCGAAAAAAGATCACGGTAAATGCAGTGGCCCGGAAAGCGAGTGAGCTGTCCCAGATTTCCAACGTCGTTTTATTCTGTCCGGAAGATCTCGGTATTATAAAACAGGGCGCTTCTGAGAGAAGAAAGCTGCTGGACAATGCCATCAGTCAGATCCGCCCTAACTATGCACAGTATCTGACGGAATTCAACCGTTATTATGAGCAGAAGTTGAAAATACTAAAAGACTGGCGGGAAATGCCGTCTCTGCTGGATATGCTGGATGATTTTTCCGATGGTGTCTGCAGGATGTCTGCAAAGATGATCCGTTACCGGGCCTCCTATGCGGAAAAACTCAATCAGAAAGCAAAAGAGATTCACTCCGATTTCTCTAAGGGAGAGGATCTGGAAATCCGATACCGGACCGTAAGTACCGTTACCGATCCCTATGCTTCGGAAAAAGAGATATATTATGAGATTCTGCAGCATCAGGAGCAGCATCAGGCCGCGGAAAAGGAAAGCGGACAATGTCTCACTGGATGCCATAAAGATGATCTGGAGATCTTTATAAACGGAAAACCGGCAAGATCGTTTGCTTCTCAGGGACAGACCAGAACGGCCGCTTTATCCATCAAACTGGCGGAGCGGGAGATTGACCTGGTGGAACTTGGAGAATATCCAATCCTTCTTTTGGATGACGTTCTGTCTGAACTGGACGAAAAAAGACAGGAGTTTGTGCTGAATCGTATTGGAGGAGGACAGACGCTTATCACCTGTTGTGAAGATGAGGGCATCTCCAAAAGGACCGGTGGAAAAGTAATTCAGATCCGCGATGGGAGAATCTACTGTTGAGTTATTTATATCTTGGTAAACAAGTAGTCGTTCCGGACCAGAATATCGTTGGTATTTTTGATCTGGAAAACACATCTCAGTCCCGAATAACAAGAGATTATCTTGCCAAATCGGAAAAAAACGGACAGATCGTTACCGTAGCGGACGATATTCCGAGAACGTTTATCGTCTGCTGTGATAAAAAAGAACGGTATACGGTCTATCTGTCTCAGATGTCATCGGCGAATCTATATAAACGATTAAGGGATAATACAGAAATCAAAGAATAGAATTTGAGGAAAGAAAGTATGGCAGAAATTACAGAACGAATTGAAGAAGAATATGATGCGTCGCAAATTCAGGTTCTGGAAGGGCTGGAAGCGGTAAGAAAAAGACCGGGTATGTATATCGGTTCTACCTCGGCCTCCGGTCTTCATCATCTGGTTTACGAGATCGTGGATAACGCTATTGATGAAGCACTGGCCGGGTATTGCCATAATATCACCGTAACCATTGAGGATGGGGATATTATCTGCGTAAAGGACGATGGCCGCGGAATCCCGGTGGATATTCAGGAACAGACGGGAAAACCGGCTCTGGAAGTCGTCTATACCGTTCTTCATGCCGGCGGAAAATTCGGCGGTGGCGGGTACAAGGTCTCCGGCGGCCTTCACGGCGTCGGCGCCTCGGTAGTCAACGCTTTGTCCGAATGGCTGGAAGTAACCGTTCATCGTGACGGAGTCATGAATCAGATGAAGTTTTCGAGAGGAAACATCACGCAGAACATGACTCAGGTCGGATCAACGGATCATACAGGAACAGTGGTTCGATTCAAGCCGGATCCTGAGATGTTTGATGATACGGTTTATGACTACGAAACGCTGCATGTCCGAATGAGAGAACAGGCTTTCCTGAACGGAGGGCTTCATATCATCACGGAAGATCTGCGCCCCGGTCAGGAAACAAGAGATGAAATGTGTTATGAGGGCGGTATCCGGGAATTTGTGAAATTCCTTAACCGCAACCATGATGCACTGCATCCGGATACTATTTATATGTCCGGTGAAACGGATTCCGGTATCGCTGAGATCGCCATGCAGTGGACAAACAGCTATAACGAGAGGATCGTTTCCTTTGCCAATAACATCCATACGCCGGAAGGCGGAATGCATGAGACCGGTCTTCGTACGGCACTGACGCGAGTACTCAATTCCTATGGAAGAAAGAACAATATCCTCAAAGAGGGAGACAGCCTTTCCGGTGATGACTGCCGCGAAGGACTGACCGTCGTTGTTTCTGTAAAACTGACGGAACCGCAGTTTGAAGGCCAGACCAAGGCAAAACTTGGAAACTCTGAAATGAGAACTCTGGTGGATTCTGTCGTATCCGACCGGCTGGATCAGTTTCTGGAGGAAAATCCCAGCGTCGGTAAGATAATTCTTGATAAAGCACTTACTGCAAACCGGGCACGGGAAGCGGCCCGGAAGGCAAGAGAGTCCGTCCGGAGAAAAACCGGACTGGAATCCGGACAGATGCCGGATAAGCTTCGCGACTGCAACGAAAGAGATGCAAGCCTTACGGAGATCTATATCGTCGAGGGTGATTCTGCTGGAGGTTCCGCGACGCAGGGTCGTGATTCCCGTTTCCAGGCGATCCTTCCTCTTTGGGGTAAGATGCTGAACGTGGAAAAGGCACGGGCAGACAAAGTATACGGCAATGACAAACTGAATCCGGTTATCGTTGCACTGGGTGCCGGTATCGGAGACGAATTCGATATTACAAAGCTGAGATACCACAAGATCATTATTATGGCGGATGCTGATGTGGACGGAGCTCATATCCGAACGCTTCTTCTGACGTTTTTCTTCCGCTTCATGCGACCTCTGATCGAAGAAGGATATGTCTATTCCGCAGTTCCTCCGCTGTATAAACTGACCCGTGGAAAACAGCAGAGAGTTGCATATTCCGATCAGGAAAGAGATATCATTTCCGCGGAGATGCGCGGCGGCAATGAGAATGTCCGTGTGGACATCAGCCGCTATAAAGGCCTTGGTGAGATGAACCCCCATGAGCTCTGGGAGACCACTATGGATCCCACAAAGAGAACGCTGCGCCGGATCACTCTGGAAGATGCGATCAAAGCCGATGAGATCTTCACGGTGCTGATGGGCGAACAGGTCGAACCGAGAAAGCAGTTTATTGAAGAGAACGCTAAGTATGCGGTCAATCTGGACTACTAATCTGATAGAAGGAGAACGGAACATAAATGGCAAAAAACAAAGATTATAAGCCGGAAGAGATCAGTTTTCCTGACCAGGTGATCGTAAAATCGGAACTGGTCCATGAAATGACCTCCAGCTATATAGAGTACGCAATGTCTGTCATCGTCGGACGTGCGCTGCCGGATGTGCGGGACGGACTGAAGCCGGTCCATCGCCGTATTCTGTACGCCATGTACGAAGACGGATTGACGAGAGACAAGCCGTACCGGAAATGTGCCACCGCAGTCGGTGACGTATTGGGACGCTATCATCCTCATGGTGATGCGTCGGTATATGATGCACTGGTCCGCCTGGCACAGGACTTCTCCATGCGCTATCCGCTGATTGACGGACACGGCAACTTCGGTTCCATTGATGGCGACCCCCCTGCCGCCTACCGATACACGGAAGCAAGAATGGCCCGCATGGCCGAGGAAATGCTGCGGGATATCGAAAAAGAGACCGTTGACTGGGATCCCAACTTTGATGAAACGAGAAAAGAGCCCCGTGTTCTCCCCTCCCGTTTCCCGAACCTTCTGGTGAACGGATCCAATGGTATCGCCGTCGGCATGGCAACCAATATTCCGCCCCATAACCTGACGGAGATCATCAATGCCTGCATCTGTGTGCTGGAAAATGAGGATGCAACCCTGGATGATCTGATGGCATGCGTATCCGGACCGGATTTCCCCACCAAGGGAATCATTATGGGACGTGCCGGAATCCGTCAGGCATATGCAACCGGACGCGGCAAGATCATGCTCCGTGCCCGCACGGAATTTGAAGAATACGGCAAGGATAAACGCACCCGTATCATCGTTACCGAGCTTCCCTATCAGGTCAATAAACGTCAGCTCATAGCCAACATCGCCAATCTTGTAAAAGATAAACGCCTGGAAGGCATCTCCGATCTGCGAGATGAGACCGACCGCAACGGCATGAGAATCGTTATCGAACTGAAGAGAGATGCCGTTCCGCAGGTCGTTCTCAATCATCTGCTTACCATGACACAGCTGCAGACCAGCTTTTCCATCAACATGCTGGCGCTGGTAGATAACCAGACACAGCCGAAGATCCTGTCGCTGCGCCATATTCTGGATGAATATCTGACTTATCAGGAAGAACTGATCGTCCGCAGAACCAAGTACGATCTGAAGAAAGCACAGGAACGCGCACATCTTCTGGAAGGCCTGATCATTGCTCAGGATAATATCGAGGAAGTCATTCGGATTATCCGGAACAGCTATGATAATGCAAAGCAGAACCTTATGGAACGGTTCGGGCTGGATGAGATTCAGGCACAGGCGATCTGTGACATGAGACTCATTGCTCTGCAGGGACTCAATCGTGAGAAACTAGAGAACGAGTACAACGACCTGCTTCAGAAGATCGAGTATTACAAATCTCTGCTGGAAGATCCCGAAAAGATCAAGGGCGTATTAAAAGATGAACTGATCGAAGTACGGGACAAATACGGAGACGAGCGCAAGACCGAGATCGAGGATGTCTGGGAGGATATCGACGATGAGGATCTGATCGCCGAGGAAGAGTGCGTCTTTACGATGACTCATAACGGTTACATCAAGCGACTGGAAGCCAGGGAATACAGTGCTCAGCGCCGTGGCGGGCGTGGTGTCAAAGCCATGACCACCCGTGACGAGGACTACGTGGATACGGTCTTTACCTCCTCGACCCATGACAACATTCTGTTCTTTACGAACTTCGGCAAGGTCTATGTCCGCAAGGGATATCGGATCCCGCGTGCAGAGCGCAGCGCCAAGGGCCTGAATATCGTGAATATCCTCCCGCTGGAACCGGGAGAAAAGGTAGCAACAATGATCCATTCCAGACAGCTGGATGAAGAGAAATATGTTGTGATGATCACGAAGAACGGAACCGTGAAGAGAATGCATGAAGGTGTTCTGCGGAATATACGCAGAAACGGTATCCGGGCAATCGTACTGTCTGAAGATGATGAACTGATCTCGGTTCGTCAGACAGATGGAGACCAGTCCGTCTTCCTGGCAACGAGAGACGGTCAGGCAATCCGCTTCCATGAATCGGATCTTCGTCCCATGGGACGAACGGCTGCCGGTGTTCGCGGCATTCGTCTGCGCAAAGGCGATGTGGTGGTCGGAGCCGGTATTTCCGGCGGTGGAGAGACGCTCCTTTCCGTCACGGAAAACGGATACGGAAAGCGGACCGCTCAGGAGGAATATAAGATCCAGAAGCGAGGCGGATCCGGTTTGAAAAACTACAACGTCACGGCAAAGACCGGCAAGGTCTGTGATGTAAAGATGGTCTACGAACAGGATGATCTTCTCGTAGTATCAGATGACGGTACCATTATCCGCATGGCAGTTTCGGACATTTCCGTTCTCGGAAGAGCCACTCAGGGTGTCCGCGTCAAGGTCATGACGGATGAATCCAAGGTGATTTCGATCGCCCGTCTGGATCCGGAGCCGGAAGACGAGGACGCACAGGAGCTGGAAGAAATCACGGAAGCAGCACCGGAAAGCGAAGAAACGCCATGAAACAGGTCATGATCTATACGGACGGAGCTTGTTCCGGCAATCCGGGACCCGGCGGCTGGGCGGCACTGGTAAAGTACAAGGAGACCGTCAGAGAGATCTCCGGCGGCGAAGCACAGACCACCAACAACCGTATGGAACTGACAGCGGTAATAGAAGCTCTGAAGATCCTGAAAGAGCCGTGTAAAGTGGATCTGTATTCCGATTCCAAATATGTGGTAGATGCCATTGTCAAAGGCTGGGCGGAAGGATGGAAAGCCAATGACTGGCGAAAAAGCGATAAAAGCAAGGCACTGAACATTGATTTGTGGGATGTGCTGCTGAATCTGTGTGAACGCCATGAGGTATCCTTCCACTGGGTCAAGGGACATGCGGATAATCCGTACAACAATCGCTGTGACGCCATGGCGGTGGAACAGAGAGACAAATTTGTGGAATAATAAAAACTCCCCGAGTTCAATCTGAACTCGGGGAAAACTTTTTTTGGGATCAGAAATCGGCGTTCCCGACAGTGCGGGGATGAAGCTCCACGTCACGAATGTTATTGACGCCGGTAAGGTACATGACCATCCGCTCAAAGCCGAGGCCGAAACCGGCATGGTGGCAGGAACCGTATCTGCGGAGATCCAGATACCACCAGTAATCTTTCTCTTCCATGCCAAGCTCCTTAATTCTTGCCTGAAGAACGTCAAGCCGCTCCTCTCTCTGGCTTCCGCCAATGATCTCGCCGATGCCCGGAACCAGGCAGTCTGCAGCGGCAACGGTCTTCTGGTCGTCGTTCAGACGCATATAGAAAGCCTTGATCTCTTTCGGATAGTCCGTAACAAAGACCGGTTTTTTAAATACTTCTTCCGTCAGATACCGTTCGTGTTCGGTCTGAAGATCGATGCCCCATTTTACCGGGAAATCAAATTTATGACCGGAATTGTTAAGGATCTCGATGGCTTCGGTGTAGGTGACACGGCCAAACTCGTTACTGACGACATTGTGAAGACGGTCCAGCAGACCTTTATCCACAAAAGAGTTAAAGAACTCCAGTTCTTGCGGACATTTCTCCAGCACGGAATTGATGATGTATTTGACCATTGCCTCCATGACTTCCAGATCCTGATTGAGATCACAGAATGCCATTTCCGGCTCAATCATCCAGAATTCCGCGGCATGACGCTGGGTGTTGGAATTCTCAGCCCGGAACGTCGGTCCGAAGGTATATACATCTCCGAAGGCCATGGCGAAGTTTTCCGCATTAAGCTGTCCGGAAACCGTCAGGTTGGTGCTCTTTCCAAAGAAATCCTGAGAAAAATCGATGGAGCCGTCCTCCAGACGGGGAAGATTGTTCAGATCCAGCGTGGTGACGCGAAACATCTCGCCGGCGCCCTCAGCATCGGATCCCGTGATAATGGGGGTCTGGGCATAAAGGAAACCACGGTTCTGGAAAAACTCATGCACGGCATACGCAGCAACGGAACGAACGCGAAAGGTCGCGTTAAACAGGTTGGTTCTAGGCCGCAGATGCTGAATGGTTCTGAGAAATTCCACGCTGTGCCGTTTTTTCTGAAGGGGATATTCCGGAGAAGAACTTCCCTCGATCTCCACGGCAGAAGCCTTCAGCTCAAACGGCTGTTTGGCTTCCGGTGTCAGCACCAGAGTGCCGTGACAGATAAATGCGGTTCCAACGTTCTGTTTGGTAAGGTCATCATAGTTATTTAAGGCATTATTATCTAAAACGATCTGAAGGGACTTAAAACAGGAGCCATCATTGAGTTCGATAAAGCCGAAGCTCTTCATATTGCGAATGGTACGCGCCCATCCGCAGACAGTAATCTCCTGATTTTCAAAGGTCTCCGGAGAATGAAAAATTTCCGAAATCTTTACTCGCTGCATAGAAAACACTTCCTTAAATCACTAGAATAGGGCTATTATAAATTATTGATACTGGTATTTCAAGAAAAGAGAAAAAAACCTGTGATTTTCATGGAAAAACGAAGAAAATCACAGGTTTTTATTTTGTTGTGGATTATGCGGCAGCTGGTTTGGATCCGTTTTTTCGGCGGCTGATCAGATACTGCAGCAGAAGCAGCCCCAGCACCATGGCAAGACCGATGATATCGGTCATTGTGGAGGGCACCAGCAACGTCAGACCTCCGACGGCAAACAGGATGCGGATCGGCCAGGAGACTTTCGAGAAGACAAATCCGTTAAGCGATGCCGCAACACCGAAAATTCCAAGGATGGAAGTGATGATAATCTGGATCGCATTGACAACACCTTGATCCAGAAGAAGCATCGTGGGTGTATAAGCAAAGATATACGGTACGATAAATGCGGCAATGGCCAGCTTTGTGGCATTGACGCCGGTCTTCATGGGATTGGATTTCGCAATGGCACTTCCCGCATAGGCAGCCAGAGCGACCGGCGGAGTGATATCCGCTACGATCCCGAAATAGAAAACGAAGAAGTGGGCAGCAACTTTCGGAATGCCCAGAGTGATCAGGATCGGCGCGGTGGTAGAGGCCATAATGCAGTAGTTGGCGGTGGTAGGAACTCCCATGCCAAGCACGATGCAGCAGAGCATCGTCAGGAACAGTGCAATCAACAGACCAAGACCGGGATACGGAATGGATTTGCTGACTGCAACGATGGAGGTGATCAGCTTGGAAGCAAGACCGGTCACGGTGATGCATCCGGCGATGACACCAGCCATGGAACAGGCGACTGCAACGGTGATGCATCCGCGGCCGCCGGCTTCCAGTGAATTCAGGATCATGGAGCCGGTCTCCTTTAAGGTCAGACCGATGACGGAAGGCTTTTTATCCGTTGCCGCTGCTGCGGCTTCTTTGCTGCGCTTGATCTCTCCTGGGAAACTGACTAGGATCGCCAGAAGAATAGCGATGGAAGCGGAATACTGAAGAGAACGTGTGTTGGTGGCAACAAGATAAATCAAAACAATAAGAGGAAGAAGCAGATACACATATCTCTGCAGCTTAAAGAAGCTGGGAAGTTCCGTGCGGGGGATTCCTTTCAGGCCAAGCTTCTTTGCCTCCAGGTGGACCGCGATAAAGATGCCGAAGAAATAGAGTACTGCCGGGAGAATTGCCCATACGACAATCTGTCCGTAAGGGGCTCCAATATATTCCGCCATAAGGAAAGCGGCAGCGCCCATGATGGGAGGCATGATCTGACCGCCGGTAGAGGAGGCGGCCTCAACGGCACCTGCAAATTCCGGCTTATAGCCGGTCCGCTTCATCATCGGGATGGTCACAGAACCGGTCGTGACGGTGTTGCCCACAGAAGAACCGGAAACCATTCCACACAGTGCGGAAGAGATAACAGCGACCTTTGCCGGGCCGCCGCTGGCAGAGCCGGCCACGGAGTTGGCAAGATCAATAAAGAAGCTGGAGATACCGGTACGTTCCAGGAACGCGCCGAAGATGATAAAGACGGCAATGAATTTCAGGCAAACCTGAACAGGCGTTGCCATCAGACCCGATGTTCCATAAAACAGGGTGTATATTACCCGTCCGAAAACCTGCAGGAAGGTCTGGTTGTTGCCGGACATGCTGACAAATGTATAAATGAGCAGCGCACCTACAACACAGAGGATTGGGATTCCGACACAGCGGCGGCAAAGTTCCGCCAGAGAAATGACCGCGGCGATACCCAAAGCGTAATAGAACCAGGGGTTGGGCTGGCTCAGGATCGCAGAGGCGCTGGTGATGGTCTTGACGATCATCATGTAATTGAAGCAGTAGTAGAAAAATGCTCCGGCGCCCAGGATCATTAACAGAAAATCATACCAGGGGATGTAATTTTCCTTTACTATCCTTTTGGAGGACGGATAGGTCAGATAACCCATAATGATGATGAGTCCCAGAAAAGCCGACAGACGAATGGGCATGTCGGCGGTGCTGTATAAAGTGGAATAGATACAGTACAGAGAAAAAACGGCGAGGATAATCTTTACGATAATACCCCAGGCGCCGGTCCAGAGACGAGTGGCGGATTCCCGGTCATATTTTCGCATGATTTCCTCAGCGGATGCTGTGGAGTTCTCAATATCATCAGGCAGGACCTTTTTTTCTTTTTTTGCCATAGAAAAAATTCCTTCTTTCCGATGAAGTTTCACCTTGAATGAATTGCGGCGCCCTCCCTTCGAGGGCGCCGCAGAAAAATACCGTTAGGATCAGTAGGTTCCTGCCACGATGGTGCTGGCGGAATAGAACGGAGAGCTTTCGAGAAGGGTTGCAATGTGCTCTTCATCCATGCTGATCAGATAAACATCGCCGGAAGTAGCAAGATCGGTGATGGCCGTAGTCGGTGCACCAGCAACGATAAATGCGGCATCGATCTTTCCGTCTTTCAGGCTGTCTGCGCTGTCGCCGAAGGACTGATATTTGGCATCGATGTCATCTTCGGTCAGGCCGTAAGCGCCAAGGATATCCATGGCATTGAAGTAGGTGCCGGAACCGGATGCGCCGATGGAGACTTTTTTGCCTTCCAGGTCGGCAACGGTTGCCAGATCCGGATTGGTGGTAACGATCTGAACCTGCTCCGGATACAGAGCGGCTACCACGGAGAAGCTCTCGACGGCAGAATCGAAGTCACGATCCTTGTTGCCTTCGTAAGCGTAGGTCATAACGTCGCTCTGGCAGAAAGCAATCTGGTCATTGCCGGCGTCGATCTCCTGAACGTTCGTCTTGGAAGCGTCGGAGGTGATGGCCGTAATGGCAAGATCGGTGTTGGCGGAAACATACTGTGCAAGAACTCCGCCGTAAGCATAGTAGGTGCCGGATTCGCCGCCGGTACCGAAGGTCAGAGGAACGTTATCTCCGGCTTTGCCAGCGCCCTCTTTGACAGAAGCAACTTCAACACCCTTTTCAGCAAAGTATTTTGCTGCACCGGGGTGATAAGGAACAGAAGTAATGGATGCGGCTACGTCGATATCCAGTTCTTCGCCTTTTGCATGCATCTGGGAGATTTCATCTTTGTTTTCAAAGATGGTTTTTACCAAGGTGTAGATCTCGTCTTCGGGGACATCATCACGAGCAATAATAACTGCACCAACGGCAACTGTCTCCGTATCGACAGTCTTGGAATTACCTGCAGCATTGCCGCTGTCGGAAGTTACTTCCGGTGTGGTGCTCGTTCCGCATGCGCAGAGAACGAAGACCAGGCAAAGTGCAAGTGTCAGAGCCAGAATTTTTTTCATGTTCTTCCTCCTTGTACATTACAATGTTTATTCTGAATTTTTTGCATCCAAAAATTTCACTATGCTGTTATTATATCGTGATTAATCGGTGCGTTCAAGCGTAAAAGCGCAAAGCGCGATGCGGAAAAATGCATTTTTGAGGAGGAAAAGATCGAAGCAGAAAGGAAAGAAATCGCAAAAAGCACGGAAAAACAGGGAGTTATAGAGAAAATAAACAGTTTTCCTTATAAATAATTGTGTTTATTAGAGGTATTTTCTCTTGAATTTGCTCAGTGATTATGCTATATTGTGCCTACTGCAAAAACAAATGTACTCTAGGGAGAGACAAAAAGATGAAAAGACAAATGAAAATTGGATTGCTCGGATATGGTGTTGTCGGGAAAGGTGTCGTGGATATCGTAGACGCACACTGCCCGGACCTGGAAGTTAAATATGTGCTGGTTCGCAGACCCCGTGAAGAACTGGGAGAAAAGGCCGTTACAGATTTTAATATCATGCTGAACGATCCGGAAGTGGATATCATTGTGGAGGCCATGGGTGGCCTCTCCCCTGCCTATGAATATGTTCATGCTGCTCTGGAAGCCGGCAAAAATGTGGTTTCTTCCAATAAGCAGCTGATTTCCTATTATTATGATGAGCTGGCCGGGCTTGCCATGGAGAAGAAGGTTGCCCTTCGCTGCACCGCAGCGGTCGGCGGCGGCATCCCCTGGCTTACCGCCATTGAGCGCGGACGCCGCGGAAACCGGATCATCGGCATTTCCGGAATCATGAACGGTACGACCAACTATATTCTGGATGCCATGTATACGAACGGATCGGATTTTGACGCGGTGCTGAAAAAAGCGCAGGAGCTGGGCTATGCGGAAGCAGATCCCTCTTCTGATATCGATGGTCTGGATATCCAGAGAAAGTGCGTCATCAGTTCCAATGTGGCCTTCGGAGTCAGCATTCCGGAAGAACAGGTGCCCGTATTCGGAATCCGCAATATCAAAGCCTGCGATATTGATGCAGCCAAGCGGCTCGGAAAAATCTGTAAAATGATGGCCATTGCCCGGCAGACAAAAGACAACAAGATCACCGCATATGTGGAACCGGTGTTCCTTCCGGGAGAGAGCCTGGAAGCTTCCGTCCATGATGCATTTAATCTGATTACTCTGGAAGGTGAGTATTCCGGCGTTCAGAGCTTCTTCGGTCAAGGCGCCGGACGGTATCCCACCGCATATAATGTCGTGGAAGACTGCGCTGATCTGCTGCACGGAATCGATGATTTCTATACGGACGTTATTGAGCCGAAGAGCGTGGACAACGCAGAAGAACTCCATCCATACTACATTCGCGGACTGCGGTCTCCGGAAACAGTCAAGGCATTAAAGGTCATCAACTGCGGAGAAGGATTTATCTCCAAACCTATTTCTGTTGTGGAGGCACACACCATTGCAGAATCCCAGGCAGGAGAAGAATTGTTTATGGCCGGAATCCTGGAGGACTGACGGAAAATGCGTAAAGTGGTTAAGTTTGGCGGATCGTCCATGGCGAACGCCAAACAGTATGAGAAGGTTAAACGGATTGTTCAGGCGGATCCGGACCGCGATGTTGTCGTTGTCTCCGCCGCCGGAAAACGATTTAAGGAAGATCACAAAGTAACGGATCTTCTGTATCTGTGCTATGCTCATCTTCAGTATGGTGTTGAGAGCCAGAGTATTTTTGAAATGATCGAGAGTCGGTATCGCGGAATCTGCAACGAGCTGGAGCTTAAAGTGGACATTGAAAGCGAACTGGCCGCGATCCGCAGCCAGCTGAAAAAGGATGTCCGCCAGGACTGGCTGGTCTCCCGCGGAGAATACCTGTCAGCGATGCTGATGGCAGACTATCTGGGATTCCAGTTTGTTGACAGTGCGGAATGGCTGAAGTTCAAGTTTGACGGAAGTGTCGACACTGCGGCATCCTATGCAACACTAAAAGAGATTGCAGACGACCGAGCAGTGGTGATTCCCGGTTTTTACGGGGTCCTACCTGACGGGAATGTCAAGGTCCTCACCCGCGGCGGCAGCGATGTCACCGGCGCACTGGCAGCAGCGGCACTGGACGCGGAGATCTATGAAAACTGGACGGATGTTTCCGGAATCCTGATGGCGGATCCGCGGATCGTGGATAATCCCGATACGATCAGCTATATCACCTATTCCGAATTGAGAGAGCTTTCCTACATGGGTGCAGATGTGCTTCATGAGGCATCCATCTTCCCGGTAAGGGAAAAAGATATTCCGCTGAATATCCGGAACACCAACGATCCGGAGCACCCGGGAACAATCATTAAGGAATCTTTCCCGGATTCATACAGTGAAAAAGACAAGCTTCTCACCGGCATCACCGGAAAGAGAAATTACAGCATCGTGACCATTTCGAAAAACGGTATGTCCTCATCTCTCGGCTATCTGCGGCGGATCCTGGAAATCTTTGAGAGATACGGAATCTGCGTGGAGTTTACTCCCTGCGGGATCGATTCCTTCTCGCTGGTGGTCTCCACAGTCGCATCCTCGAAATTCATATACACGATCCTCGGAGAGATCCAGGAAGAGATCGAGCCGGACAGCATCGATCTGATCGAAGGAGTATCGGTCGTCGCGGCAGTCGGACGTAATATGGCTCATCAGCCGGGATCTTCCGGCGCACTGTTTGATGCATTGGGAAAAAACGGCATCAATGTTCGGATGATCTCTCAGGGACCGGAAGAACTGAATATTATTTTAGGAGTAAACAACAACGATTTTGAGAAAACGATTCGCGTGATCTATGATAGCTTTGTCAAATAAGTTGTAAGTAATATTGGAGGTATATATAATGAAAAGCTTTAAAGTTGGTATTCTGGGCGCAACGGGCGCTGTCGGACAGGAAATGCAGAAGATCCTGGTCGAGCGTGATTTCCCGGTATCGGAACTTCATCTTCTCGCCAGCAAACATTCCGCCGGCAAAGTGGTAAAATTCAAGGATCAGGATATTGTTGTCGAAGAGGCATGTGCAGAAGCCTTTAAAGGTCTGGACATCGTGCTTGGCGCTGCAGAAAACGATATCGCAGAGCGTTTCGTCGACGACATCAAGGCTGCCGGATGTGTCTTTATTGATAACTCCAGCGCATTCCGTCTGGATCCGGGTGTTCCTCTGGTCGTTCCCGAAGTCAACCCGGAAGATGTAAAGCTTCATAAGGGCGTTATCGCAAACCCCAACTGCACAACCACCATTTCCTGCACCGCGGTCAATGCTCTCAACAGCATCAGCCCCATCGAGTCCATGATCGTTTCCACCTATCAGGCAGTTTCCGGCGCAGGCGCCGGCGGTCCGAAAGAGCTGATGGCAGAAGTTGAAGCGGAACTCAACGGCGGCACCTATGAGCCGAAAGTGTTCCAGCACCAGATCGCATTCAACGTGATCCCTCAGATCGGCGGAGAGCAGTATAAGGGCTATACCTCCGAAGAGATGAAGCTCCAGAACGAAGGCAGAAAGATCATGCATCTGCCGGAACTGAAAGTCAGCTGCACCTGTGTGCGCGCACCGGTCGTTCGCAGCCACAGCGTCTCCATCCTTCTGAAGACCAAGGAGAAGATCACTCCGGAACAGGCAAGAGAAGTGATCGCAGCGGCTCCCGGAACCAAGCTGGTCGACGATCTGGATAACCAGCAGTATCCGATGCCTCTGGACACTGCCAACCAGAATCTGGTGTTTGTCGGACGTATCCGTGAAGATCTTACCGATGAGCGCGGACTGAATGTATGGTGCTGCGGCGATCAGGTCAGAAAAGGCGCAGCCACAAATGCAGTGCAGATTGCAGAGCTGGTCATTAAAGACATGTAAAGTTCCCAAGCAAAATCATAAAGGAAGCATTTCCCGTTTCGGAAATGCTTCCTTTTTTGTGTATTCCTGTTATTTTGTATAGTCTTCCAAGCGGTCCAGATTGCCGGTAGAAGGAACATAGCGGTCAATATAATCGAGGATCTGATTCGGATCATCGTGGATGAAGAACAGATCCATACAGTTGGAGGACATAAACTTTTGGTCTACCGTGTTCTGAAGAAAGGCCAGCATGGGATCATAATAATGGTTGGTGTTTAAAATCGCAATGGCCCGGGAAGTCTGCCCCAGCTGTTTCAAAGTCAGAATCTCAAAAAATTCCTCGTAAGTTCCGATCCCGCCGGGAAGAACGATGACCGCTTCCGAGCGGTCCTCCATCAGCTGTTTTCGTTCCCGCATGGTCGTAGTATAAAGGAAATCCGTGCAGTGCTCGAAAAGCACATCCGGTTCATCGAAGAATTTCGGCGCGATACCAAGGATCTCTCCCCTCTCCTGCCAGGCGCCTAATGCAACGGAGCCCATGAGACCGTGCTTTCCACCACCGAAAACCAACCGGTGTCCCCGCTGAGCGAGCAGACGGCCGAGCGTCTCTGCTTCCATATAATAAATATCTGCCAGAGAGGCGCTGGATGCGCCGTAGACACATACATTCATAGAAAACCCTCTGTTTCTTTCCGTTTGAATGAATTTTAGTGCAGGGAGTAATTATTGTCAATCCGGCTTGCTTTTGAATCGGTGTGCTTTATAATGTTCTGTAATACCAAAAAACAAAGGGTGAGATTATTTGAAAGCTATCGTTTCTGTATTTGCTAAGGATCAGAAGGGCATTATCGCATATGTGACCCGGATCCTGGCAGATAACGGCATCAACATTTTGGATATCAGCCAGACACTGATGCAGGAATACTTTGCTATGATTATGCTGGTGGACACAACCGACTGCGAGTTGTCATTTGACGCGCTTTCCGCACTGCTGAAGGAAAAGGGAGCGGAAAAGAATCTCTCTATTCAAATCCAGAGAGAGGATATTTTCAATTCGATGCATAAGATTTGAGGTCGGGCAATGGGCTATTTATTGAACAGAGACGAGATCGCACAGACGAACCATATGATCGACCAGCAGCATCTTGATGTTCGGACGATCACCATGGGGATCAATCTTCAGGACTGTGCCAGCGAAGAGATAACGGTCTGTGGAAACAAGATATATGAAAAGATCTGCAGAAAAGCGGAGAACCTGGTAAAGACCGGCGAGGAGATCGAACGGGAATTTGGAATCCCCATTGTAAATAAACGCATATCCGTTACCCCGATCTCCATCGTGGCGGCCAGCTGCAAGAGCGAAGAATATGAAGTCCTTGCACAGAGCATGGATCGTGCGGCAAAGGAAATCGGAGTAAACTATATCGGTGGATACTCCGCCCTGGTTCAGAAAGGATTTACCGAAAGCGACCGACGGCTGATCCAGTCAATCCCGAACGCCCTGGCAGGAACGGAAAGAGTTTGTTCCAGCGTCAATGTCGGATCTACCCGTGCCGGGATTAATATGGATGCGGTCCGCCAGATGGGACAGTGCATCAAGGAGCTTGCCCTTCGGACAGAAAAAGAAGACGCCATCGGATGTTCCAAGCTGGTTGTTTTCTGCAACGCGGTAGAAGACAATCCCTTTATGGCAGGAGCGTTTCACGGTGTTGGTGAGCCGGAAACAGTGATTAACGTCGGGGTTTCCGGACCGGGCGTCGTATACCATGCGTTGCAGGAGTGCAAGGGAAAACCGTTTGATGAGGTCGCAGAAACTATCAAGAAAACAGCATTTAAAGTCACCCGGATGGGACAGTTAGTGGCCAGGGAAGCCTCCAGCAGACTCAATACGACTTTCGGTATCGTTGACCTGTCTCTGGCTCCCACACCGGCAAAAGGAGATTCCGTCGCACGGATTCTGGAGGAAATGGGAATCGAGACCTGTGGCGGTCCGGGAACTACCGCAGCGCTTGCACTGCTGAATGATGCGGTTAAAAAAGGCGGCGTCATGGCGTCCAGCCAGGTAGGCGGCCTGTCCGGCGCATTTATCCCGGTCTCGGAGGATGAAGGCATGATCGCGGCGGCCAGAGCAGGAGTGCTCAGTCTGGAGAAACTGGAGGCCATGACTTGTGTATGTTCCGTTGGTCTTGATATGATCGCCGTACCGGGAGACACTTCCTCGGAGACCATTGCCGCAATTATTGCGGATGAAGCAGCCATCGGAATGATCAACAACAAAACAACAGCGGTCCGGGTAATTCCAGCTCCCGGAAAGGGCGTCGGAGACACCGTTACCATAGGCGGTCTGTTTGGAGAGGCACCGGTCATGCCGGTGAAAACAGCCAGTGCAGAAGCTTTTATTCATCGAGGAGGCCGCATTCCGGCACCGATGAACAGTCTGAAGAACTAAAAAACAGGATCCCAATTAAGGGATCCTGTTTTTTGTCATAGTCAGATTATTTGGTCTTTTCCGGCTGCGGCATTCCTTTTTTGTAGAACGGCAGAGGAACAACTTCTGCTTCTACCATTCTGCCACGGACATCGACGCTGACAGAGTCGCCGACATCAACGACCCCTGCCTGTACCAGTGCCATGGCAACGGGATAACCCATGAACGGGCAGTGAGTGCCGGAAGTGGTGTTGCCGATCTGATTGCCGTCCTTGAACACGGGCTGCGCCTCGCGGATGATCCCACGGCCCGTTACCTTCAGGCCGATGCGTGTTCTCTGGGGCTCTCCCATCATTCCGTCTTTACCAATGAACTCTTCTTTGTCCAGTTTCACGGCAAAGCCGAGCCCGGTCTCAAGCGGAGTTACAGTATCGTCCATCTCGTGGCCGTACAGAGGCATGGCAGCTTCCATACGAAGGGTATCTCTGGCGCCCAGACCGCAGGGAATCAGGCCCTCGTCCTTGCCGGTTGCCAGGAGAAGATCCCAAATTGCGGCAGCATCGCCGGCATCGCAATAAAGCTCAAAACCGTCTTCTCCGGTATAGCCGGTGCGGGAAACAATGCACTTGTAGCCCTGCACATCAGCATCAAAGACAGCGGTGTAGTTTTTCACCGGGATCTCTTCTTCTTTTACGATTTTAGAAAGGATCTCTTCAGCCTTCGGTCCCTGCAAAGCGATCTGTCCAACAGAATCGGAAATATCTTCTACCACGCAGTCACCAAAAACATGATCAGCAATCCAGGCAAAGTCCTTATTGCGGTTGGAAGCGTTCACGACAATCAGATAATCATTGTCTGCCTTCTTATATACTATCAGGTCATCGATTACGCCGCCCTGATCATTGCACATGGGGCTGTAGCGGGCTCTGCCGTCACTCATGTTATCAAACTTGTTGGTCAGCATGTGGTTCAGGTTTTTCAGAGCATCGGTTCCTTTGCAGGTGATTTCACCCATGTGAGAAACGTCAAACAGTCCGCATGCGGTGCGGACGGCCATGTGTTCTGCAATCACGCCGGAGGGATACTGAACAGGCATGGAGTATCCGGCAAAGGGGACCATTTTTGCGCCCAGCGCAACATGATTGTCATAAAGTGGTGTCTTTAATTCCATAGTGTTTCCTTTCTGAAGTGCGTCTTCGAAACGTGAGAGGGTCGTGCCCCTCCCCTGCCCTGTTGAATGACGAGTTCGAAGGCAAAAGAAGTGCACTCCGAACGTAATAAAATGGGGAATGTCTCGCAAGGAAATTATATCAAATTTGATATGGAAAAACAACGAGAACCGAAGGGATGCTAGGGCTGCACTAAATTGCAGAAATGGAAGCAAGCCCAGATAAATACAAGCAAATGGGACAGGAAACACTTTTTGGGTAAAAAAAGAACTGTTGCATCAGACATTGATGCAACAGTTCTGACTATAGCGATAATTAATAAAGAGCCTATTAGTCCTGAACGAGCTTGCCGGTTCCTTCCCAAGTAATCAGCTGTTTGCCCTTCTTGCCAATGGTTACGCCGCCAATGAGCTTACCATCGGGATTTTCCCAGATGTCAGCATGAAGTGCGCCGTTGCCCATCTGACCCTGCAGATCTGCAGAAGCATGTTTGGAACCAGCAACATAGTTATACATTGCATAGGAACCACCGGATTCCTCTGTGATGAAAGTTCCGTTTTTCAGAGGATAAACGAACCATTTTAACATTTTGATGTCAGCGTGGCCGGTGAGTTCACCAGTCTCGGTGTTGTATTCTGCTTCCAGCTTGCCGGGACGAGTCCCCATGAATTTGCATGTAACATCAGCAGAAATCTTCTGAATTGCCATAATATACCTCCTTATTAGACAGTCATTTTTCTTTGATAAGCATAAGAATAATTGCCACAATTAGTGTTAACCATTCTAGCATGGTTTTTGTAGCCCGTCAAATCAGACGGACAACAACGAATGATTCAACGGGAAAGAGAACTACTATTAGATCCAGTTCTCGGCTTTGCCGTCCCAGGTCAGGATGCCTTTGGCGCCTCCGGAGATGTTGCCGTCCTTGTCGATGTCGAAGTCGGCGTCCAGAGTGCCGTTGCCGAAGGCGCTCTTCAGCTTGGCGTTGTAGTGGACACTGCCGTCCTCATGCGGCTCATACGTGCCGGTCTCGAACGGATAATGGATGTTCTTGATGATCTTTACGATCGCTTCGCCCTTGATGGTCATGGCTTCGTCATCGCGGTCGATGTTGAAGGTGCCGGGATGAGAGCCCATAAAGTGTACGGTGCAAGGATGTTCAAAATGTTTAATTGCCATGGAATGTCCCCCTTTCTCTGCCCGAAATATGTACGGGCATAACCTTGCCTATATTTTAGCAATGGGGTACATGACAGTCAACAAGTAATAAAAATAAACCGATGGCATTGCATAATGGGTGGGTTTTTGAACATGGCGAGACCTGCCAAACATAACGGAGCCCATGTTCGTCGCAAATGAGTTGAAGAGGGCCTTTGGCTTGATCGGGAGAAAAGCGGCCGCATAACAAAAACTGGAAATATTTGGAAATCCTGTGAATTTGGAGGTAGTTATTAAATAGAATAATGAAAAAACCGTCTACTTCGAGAGAAATAGACGGTTTAGTGGTTGCGGGGACCGGATTTGAACCAGCGACCTCCGGGTTATGAGCCCGACGAGCTACCGAACTGCTCTACCCCGCGATATAGTGCGCTTTCAGCGCTTGAATACTATAACATTCTATATGGGGTTTGTCAATACTCGATCAGATGTCCAAAATAAAACCGGAACGAGATCAAAGCACGTTCCGGATTTGCACGATTAAGCCATTTCGTTCAGCTTTTTCGTTAAAGCAGACTTTTTATGCGCTGCGTTGTTTTTATGAATTAAACCCTTACCAGAGGCCTTGTCAACGGTTTTGACTGCACTCTTGTAGGACTCGACGGCTGCATCTTTATTGCCTTCAGCAACTGCAACATCAAACTTTTTAAGTGCAGTTCGCAACTGAGTTCTCTCTGCGCGGTTTTTCAATCTCTGTGCTTTGGATTTTGCATCTCTCTTTTTCGCTGATTTGATATTTGGCATAAGTCTTTGCCACCTCCTCCTATGGGTTTCTATTTACTAGCGGAAATAGATTTTAACATGTTGCAGACGAAAAAGCAAGCATTATTTCATCGAAAATGAGCAAAGAGGAAACAAGGAACAAAGAAAACTTAAAAAAACTGAAATATTGTTATAATCCGTTGACGTTGTTGTGCAATAGATATAAAATCATAGGGCAAAGTAGTGGGTTTTATGTCAAAACAAACTACAGTATAGGAAAAGGAGAGATTGTTATGGCCGTAGAACATATTGAGTATAAGGTAAAAGCTCAATTTATGGGTACCCATGACGGAATGTTCGTTGCCGATTGTGACTGGGCCGAGGATGGCACTTGCACAATGGTTGGCGAGGCAAGACTTAAAATGCTGAAATGGCTGGTTTATCCGTTTGATCCCAAAGCACATGGTGTGAGAAATCCAGACGGAAGCGCACACTATAATGCATATCTGGAAGGTAAAATGGGTAATGGTACTCTGGATGCAGTTATGGATGTGGATGCCTCTGGTAAAGTTACCGGCAAGATCCCCCTGCTGAAGGGTGTAGTAATTACCTTTGAAGGGCCGGTCTGATCTTCAAGAAATAAAGATATAAGCTCCGAATCCTCTGATTCGGAGCTTTTTACTATATATTGTACTTTAATTGATCTCCTTCCTGCTATTTTGTGGTTTTATGGCAGATAGATAATCATTATTATATAGAAAGCGTTTTCTCCTGTGAGAGGTGTTCCAATCACGACTACTCGTGACATTCTGCAAATTTTTTCCGCATTGATGCTTCAGGCAGGGGAAACGAAAAGTTTGAGCACT
>JAEIGA010003102.1_pt1 | contig 26151 bp, 6 predicted proteins | sample 9270691 | NCBI WGS metagenome assembly JAEIGA01 (sample SAMN17057246, study PRJNA624740) | gut metagenome | biome: biome; isolation source: fecal sample | host: Bos grunniens | place: China: Xizang | collected 2019 | reverse complement strand
TGGTTGTCGTCACCTACGTATTCAAGGTCGAAACGTTCTGGTAAGTTGTAGTCTACTTGAATAGTACCAAGTTGCCAACGACGACCAATAGCGTCTTTCACCATGAAGTCTAGTTTAGGACCGTAAAATGCAGCTTCACCAAGTTCTACACGAGCATTTAAACCTTTAGCTTGGCATGCTTCAATAATAGCGCTTTCTGCTTTTTCCCAAACGTCGTCGCTACCGATGTATTTTGTTTTGTTTTCTGGGTCGCGAAGAGAGATTTGCGCTTCAAAGTTTTTGAAATCAAGAGCATTGAAAATAATGAAGATAATATCCATTACTTTCAAGAATTCTTCTTTCAATTGGTCTGGACGACAGAAAATGTGAGCATCGTCTTGTGTAAAGCTACGTACACGTGTTAAACCGTGAAGCTCACCACTTTGTTCGTAACGATATACTGTACCAAATTCAGCAAAACGAAGTGGAAGATCTTTATAAGAACGTGGTTTGAACTTGTAAATCTCACAGTGGTGAGGACAGTTCATTGGTTTTAATAAATATTCTTCACCTTCTTCTGGAGTGTGAATTGGTTGGAATGAGTCTTGACCATATTTTGCATAGTGACCAGAAGTAACCCAAAGTTCTTTTTGACCGATATGTGGGGTCATAACTTGTTGGTATCCAAAGCGTTTTTGAATTTGTTTCAAGAAATCTTCTAGACGAAGACGTAGCGCTGTACCTTTTGGTAACCACAATGGAAGACCTTTACCTACAGGTTCGCTGAAAGTAAATAGTTCTAGTTCTTTACCAATTTTACGGTGGTCACGTTTTTTAGCCTCTTCCATCAATTCTAGGTATTCGTCAAGCATTTTCTTTTTAGGGAAAGAAATACCGTAAAGACGAGTCAATTGTTTGCGAGTTTGGTCACCACGCCAGTAAGCACCTGCTACAGCAGTGATTTTAAACGCTTTAATCATACCCACATTTGTGATGTGAGGACCTTTACATAGGTCTACAAAGTTGCCTTGACGATAGATAGTAATTTTACCATCTTCAAGGTCGTTGATAAGTTCTAGTTTGTATGTTTCATTTTTAGCACCAAACATAGCTAAAGCATCAGCTTTAGAAATTTCTTCGCGAACAACTTGTTCTTTGCGAGCAACAATTTCCATCACTTTAGCCTCGATAGCAGCAAAGTCACCTTCTTTGATAACTGCTGTACCTGGGTCTACGTCGTAGTAGAAACCATTTTCAATTGCAGGTCCGATACCAAATTGGATACCAGGATAAAGTTCTTGTAGAGCTTCTGCCATAAGGTGAGCAGAAGTGTGCCAAAATGCGTGTTTACCCTCTGCATCGTCCCATTTGAATAATTTAATGGTAGCGTCTTCTGTTATAGGGCGGTTAATTTCTGTAACCTCATCGTTTACTTGCACTGCAATCACATCTTGAGCTAGTCTAGAACTAATGCTCTCGGCTATCTGAAATCCATTTACTCCGTTTTCATACTCACGAACAGAGCCATCAGGAAAAGTAATTTTAATCATATCTTTAAATTTTTAGTTATTTCTAATCCGAATTGCAAATTTACTAATTTATAAGCAAATATTCTTTTATTTTTTTATTTTTTTGCTACTAAATGAGCAATATATCTTAATTCCACAATTTTCACAATCTGGTTTCAATGCTTTACAAACATATCTACCATGAAGAAGCAACCAATGATGAGCAAGTCCCAATATTTCATTAGGGATATTTTTCACTAGTTTTTTCTCTACTGCAAGAGGAGTTGTATCTGAAGCAGACACTAAACCTAACCTATGCGACACTCTAAATACGTGAGTATCAACAGGCATTGCAGGTTTATCAAAAGCCACTGCCATTACCACATTTGCAGTTTTTCTGCCCACCCCGGGCAAAGTTTGAAGTGCATCTTGCGAAGCAGGTACCTCACCAGAATATTTCTCCACCAACACTTTAGAAAGCCCCATCAAGTGTTTTGCCTTGTTGTTTGGATAAGAAACCGAAGAAATATAGTGTAAAATATCATCTAAACTTGCTTTCGACATTTCTTCTGCTGTAGGATAAGCCTTAAAAAGCGCGGGAGTAACCATATTTACCCTTTTGTCGGTGCATTGAGCAGAAAGAACCACAGCCACTAGAAGTTCAAATGGATTGGTATAATCTAATTCAGACTCCGCCACTGGCATATTCTTTGAAAACCAGTCTAAGATATTTTCATATTTTTCTTTCCTATTCATAAACAAAAAGAAATGGCATATTACGCCATTTCTCTACTATCTGTTACATCAATTTCTTCACCTCTTCTGTTTACAAATTTGTATTCAAGAAGTGAAAATGATTGGTTTGGCAAAATTTTAAACAACAATCCGTATTTCATACGAAGTTTGAAGGCAAGACTTGGGAAACCTTGCTTCATATATGCATACACAAATGGATGGACAAATAAAGTAAACTTGCGATACTTCAATTGACGACGTACCCAATCAATTTTTGTCTTCAACAAATCGATGAAAAGCAGAGAATATCTAATAGAACCCACACCTCCACAAGTAGGACATTTTTCTTTTGTATCAATTACAGTAGCAGGACGCACTCTTTGACGAGTAATCTGCATAAGTCCAAATTTAGAAAGTGGAAGCACATTGTGTTTGGTAGCATCATTTTCCATCACCTCGCACATGTGTTCGTACACAGCTTGTTTGTGCTCTGCTGTGCGCATATCTATAAGGTCTATAATAATAATGCCACCCAAGTCGCGAAGTCTTACCTGACGTGCAACTTCTTCTACTGCAGCCATATTCACTTCAAAGGCATTATCTTCTTGGTCTTTTGAATTTTTATTTCTCACACCACTATTTACATCTATCACATGAAGTGCTTCGGTGTGTTCTATTACAAGATATGCACCTTTTTTAAATGGAACTATCTTGCCAAAAGACGATTTTATTTGCTTAGTAAGGTTGTAAACATCAAAAATAGGCAATGTATCGTCATAGAACTTAACAATATCTGCCCTTTCTGGTTCTATTTGAGTAATATATGAATGCAAATCTTCATATATTGCCCTATCGTTTACCACAATTTGGTCAAAATTTGAGTTTAAACGGTCGCGAAGTATAGATTCTGCCCTACTCAATTCTTCATAAACCAAATATGGAGCATCTTTTTTGCTTTGAATTTTATCTAAAACTGTGTTCCAGACTTGTTCAAGAGATTTTAGTTCTGCAAGTAGTTCTTTATCAGACTTTCCTTCTGCCACAGTTCTAATAATAGCACCACAGTTTTGAAGTTTAGCACCTGCTACTATCTTTCTAAGTCTATTTCTTTCACCGTGAGCTTTTATCTTTGTAGAAACAGACACCTTGTTTGTAAAAGGCATAAACACCAAGTTTCTACCTGCTATAGAAATTTCTGTAGTAAGTCGTGGTCCTTTTGTAGAGATAGGCTCTTTTACCACTTGAACCAATATTGTATCACCTACCTTAAGGTATGAAGACACAACATCATCTTTTGGAAGTTCTTCTAGAAATCTTACATCCTTCATATTTAAAGAATGCGAGTTTTTGTTTCTAGAGAAGAAATCTTTTATTGTAGAGAAATTTAATCCTAAGTCTAAATAATGCAAGAAACCTTCCTTTTCAAAACCTACATCGATAAATGCAGAGTTTAGGCCTGGCATTATTTTCTTTACCTTAGCCACATAAATATTGCCCACAGAAAATGTAGCCACCCTACTTTCCCTGCTAAATTCTACTAGCCTACCATCCTCGGCAAGTGCTATAGAAATCTGAGAATCCTGTACATCTAATATTAACTTGTTTTCCATGACAATCTTTTGACTAAAACAAAAAGAACAAACTTTCACTGTGTCGGAAAGTCTGTTCTATGTTGTAATGATTGTGAAAGATCTTATTTTTTCTTTTTGTGACGATCTTTTCTTAATCTTTTTTTACGTTTGTGAGTAGACATTTTATGTCTTTTTCTTTTCTTTCCGCTTGGCATAGCTATAAAATTTTGAGTTATATAATTATTATTTTTCTTTTACTGAGTCTAAGAATGTCTTAGCTGGTTTGAAAGAAGGAACACTATGTGCTGGAATAGTAATAGTAACTTGTTTAGAAATGTTACGAGCTACTTTTTGTTTTCTTTCTTTTACGATAAAACTTCCGAAACCACGTAGATACACATTTTCTCTTGCAACTAAAGAGTCTTTAACTTGTGTCATAAATTCTTCTACAATGGCTAAAACAACTGCTTTATCTGCGCCAGTATTGTCAGCTATTTTATTTACGATTTCTGCTTTTGTCATGACGATTTATATTTTAATGTTTATTATATTCTCAAAACGGACTGCAAATATAGCATTTTTTTTCTTTGTAAAAAACAAATAATTATAAAAATTGCAGATTTTTTTATTTAATTCCTTACTTACTTGGACTTTACCTTAATTATTTACCATAATCTTCTTTACTATGGTACTACTTTCTGTTTCTATGTTCAATAAATATGTACCTGTATTTAGATTTAAATCCCACTCTGTTTGACCTACAGGCAAGTCTAAGATTTTTTGTCCTGCCAAATTGTACATAGATGCAGATAAGATTTCTATATCTGAATTTACAATTATTTTACCTGTTGTTGGGTTTGGATAAATATTAAGTTCTATGCTTTCGTTTTCATCTATACTTACAGTTCCAAATTGTGTATCAAGCCATGCAAGACGATTTTCAATTAAATCATAGAAGGCTTCTTTTCTAGATACTACATTTTTATTTCCATAACTTGGCCACTCTTTGCAATCGCATTGAGAAGCGTAGGTGATTTTTTCTATAAATGCATCACATTCTTTGCGTAAAGACGACATTAAGTCCTCACGTTTTTCCAACCAACGCTTACGCACTGCAGTTTGGAAACGAGGGAATTTTGCAATCTCATCTATCCATTTTATTCCGTATGGGTATTCTTCATATATAAAGGTGTTGCTCATATCCCAAAGCGAGTTGCCAAAGTCCCAAACTGGTCCAAAGATAAGTTTAGAATCCGCACCCCTATCTTTATGCAAATAACAACTTCCGTGGAAGCCTTCTCTATTGCCCATTATTTCATACACTAGGTAATAATTTACTAATGTATCCATATCTACATATTTTTCCCACTCTCTGCTTGTTTTGTCTTCGCTATAAATAGCACAAGTAGCTTTGGTTAGGAAATTGGTAATATATGCTTCTTGTTGAGCCGACAATTCTTCTGGAGATTTGTATGTAAACCACATTTCTTCTCCAAATGGGTCGTCGCAGCCTTTTTTTATTGTGATATGTGGGTCTTCGCTATAGTTGTCTATTTCTAGAAGCCAACCACCTGTTACTTTATCTAGGTCTGTTTCTTTGTCGTCTTGTTCTTCTACTTTCACACGATTTGAAGATACTTTAATATGGTCAACTAAGAAATACAAACCTTTATAATCTCCATTTAAGAAAAGTTCTACAGGTTCTTGAGTTGGAGTATATTTTAAACCAAAATAACGGCTCAACGCAAAACCTGCTGTATTACGCAAGAAACCATAGTTGTCGTCGGCATGTGCAAGTAAGTTGAAACTTTTATCTGTGGTAAGATTTAAAAGCGAAGCCTTCTTATCCATCTTTATGCGATAAGGCTTTTTATCAAAACCATTCCATGTCCAGTTGCCACGTCCTTTTAGTTCTGTTACTAAAGGTGCAGAAGAAGTACCTGCATCGCTATATCCTTCTATACCTTTTGCATCTATGTAAATTGTTCCATCTACATATTCTTCTTTGGAAGTAATCTCTTTGCCATCATTGGTAGTTAAATAGACCACTGGCAGAGTACCTGAGTTTGGATTGCAATTTGCAACAGGCAGATTTGAATTGTCTTCCTTATTTTTAAAGTCGGTTAAAGACATCCAACTTCCTTGATACCAGTTTTTGCTTTCATTATCTTCTGGCACGAAAATATATTCGTTGCGAAAAGTTTTATCAGTGGTAGCAGTACGAATTTCTTTTCTATCATTTACTATAAAATCTTTAAATACAGTAAAGGTTTGATTGTATGTACCATCTGATAGTTTTGTTCCTGAAAAGAAATAACGTTCTACTCCTCTTACCGAACGTGAGAAAGTATAATACCAAACATTGTTTTCTCCTTTTTTCATGGAAACAACAGTGCAACCTTGTTCTTCGTTGTCATAACCATAAACAAATTTTACAAATTCAAAATTTGTAATACTATTATCATAGTATATAGTGCCTTTAGGTATATCTACTGCATTTGCAGATGTAATAGTAATAAAAGCAAGAGACAATAGGAGTAAGATTTTTTTCATTTTTGATTTGATTTTTAGGGGTTTATCTTCGCAAACATAATAAAAAAAGCCGAAAAATCAAAATTTTCGGCTTTTTCTTTTTTATAATCAACTGATTATTGGTTGATTGGGGTTCTAAATTTACCAGAGTGAATTGATTTTCTCTTAGCATTTAAGAAGTAGTAAACCAAGATTTCTCCTTCTGGTGCGTCGAAGATTAAACCATTTGCTTCTGGACTACAGATTTCTGGTATGTTTACATCAACTAGTTCTAGTTCTGCTAGTAACATCACTTTACCATCTAGAGTAGAAATAAGTAGTGATACATTAGCACAGTTTGTTGTAAATTTCCATTTACCATCTGGTGTACTTGTGATACAAACATTTTCTGCAGTTGGGTCGGTATTTGGATTGAAATCGTCTGGCACAAAGTGAATTTTGTAAACCGCTCTTGTACCATCTTCTGCTGTTACATAGATTTCAGTTGGAACACCGATTGAGTTGATAGACATCACTACAGTTTGTGTTGAATCAGTAGTTACATATTGAATATCTTCTGGCACTGTTACTGCACCGTATGGTAAATAATATGTGTATTCTAGTACTTCTGGGTCGAATCCATCTAGAGATTTACCATCTACTAGGATATCATCTAGTTTGGTATTGCTAGATAGCGCAATAGATTGTTCAATTACATAGATTCTAATATCACCATTTTCTGCTGTTACTTGTAGCATTAGAAGCATACCATCATTTAGCAATTCAACTTGTTCGATTGGGTCGAATAGTTCGTATGTTAAGTCTTCTACTGTTGCTACTTCGCTTACAGGAGTACCAAATGGGTAAACAATATCGTAATTTAATACTTCTGGGTCGAAACCTTCTAGTTGTACACCCTTAACGAAGATATTTTTAAGTCTATTTTCTGTAGATTTTTCAATCTCAAATTTCACTACATATTCGTTTGGAGTGCCATCTTGAGCTGTTACTGAAATAATAACTTGTTTTTCTACTACTTCAATTGCAACTTCTTGGTCTGCGTCGCCAGGTTCTACTGTTACCTCAGGAAGTTCTTTTGTGCCGTATGGCAATACAATAGTGTATTCGTTGTCGGCAGGGTCAAATCCTTCAAGAGGCTCGCCATCTACATAGATATTTAATAGATTTGCATTTGTAGACTCTTCGTTTGCCCAATTGATAGTGTAAACATTTGTTGTTTCGCCATCTTCTGCCACTACTTTGATAGTTGTAGCTTCATTGATTGAAGTTGCTTCTACAAGTGTTACTGTTTGTTCTTCTAGTGCTTTTACATAACTTACTGCTGGCACTGCTGTTTCGCCGTATGGTAAGTAGTATGTATATTCAAACACCTCAGCATCGAAGTTTGGAATAAGTTCTTCGTTTACTAAGATTGAAGCAAGAAGAGCATTGTTTGACTTAGCCACAGAGAAGTGGATTGTGTACGCTTTGCTAGATACACCGTCTTCTGCATTAACAGTAAGAATGTAATCGCCATTTACACCATTGTCGGTAGGCTCAACTTTTTGCCATTGATCACCCAAATCAAATGTTACAACTGGCATTTCTGTGGTACCGTAAGGCAATACATAGTTGTATTCAGTTACTGCAGGACTAAATCCTTCGATTAGTTCGTAATCTACATAGATACCTGATAGGTCTGTATTGCTAGAGTGAAGGATTACAAATTCTACTGTATATGTACGTTTGCTTCCATCTTCTGCTTCCACGTTGATAGTTACTTTATTGTCTTCTACAACTGGTTCAGTAGGTTTTTGATATTCATCTCCAGGGGTAAAGGTTACTTCTGGGAATTCTTCTGTACCGATTGGAAGTTCTACTACATAGTCGTTTGTTAGAGGGTCGAATCCTTCTAGAGAGACATTGTCTAGTTGAATATCTTTTAAGGTATTGTTGCTAGATTTTTCTACTACAAAGTTTACTATGTAAGTTAAAGAGTGAACACCGTCTTGTGCAAGAGTGGTGATTTTCACTACTTTATTGTACTCATCAATTTCTTCTATAGCAGATGTTGCTGTTTGATATTCGTCGCCATTTACCCAAGAAACTACTGGGAATGTGCGAGTACCTACAGGTAAAGTAACTGTGTATTCAGTTTTATCTGCTTGGAAACCTTCTAGAGACTCACCATCTACTAAGATATTTAATAGAGTATCAACTTCTGAAAGTTTCACAGAGAAAGCAATTGTATAGGTAGATTTTGTAACACCGTCGTCGGCAGTTACTACAATTTCAGCCACACCATTTACACCGTTGGTTGTAATTTGAACTTCTTGACCTTCTGCACCGCATTGAACTGCGATTTCTGGTAAAAGTGTGGTACCTACAGGAAGTTCTACTTCATAATCAAACTTGTCTGAAGCGAAACCTTCAATTAGTTCGCCATCTAGTGTGATACCTGCTAGAGATGCATTTGAGGTGTAAGTAGTAACGAAGTTGATGGTATATGTAAATGTATCACCATTTTCTGCTGTTACCACAAGTTTACCTTCTACTGTATCATCTACTTTTTGGAATGCATCACCTTTTTCAAATGTAATCTCTGGTTTTTCTTCACCAACTGGAACATTTACTTCATATTCATTGTTTTCAGGAGTGAAACCTTCAAGTTCTACATAGTTTGCAGCAATGCTGTTTAGATATGCGTATGAAGATTTTTCTTCTGTAAAGTTGATTGAATATTCTTTTCTTGTTGTGCCATCTGGAGCAATTACCACGATGTCTGTAGTACCATTGATACCATCTTGTGTCATGGTTATGGTTTGACCTTCTGCGTCTGCTTCTAATGTGATAGAAGGCATTGCAGGAGTATGCCATTTTGGCATTTCAGAAACTACTGTGTAGTTGTATTCTGTAACATCACTAGAGAAACCATCGATTAATACACCATCAATATAGATAGCTTTTAGATTTGCATTGTTGTTTACTGGTTGTACTAGAGTAACATTGTAAACCTTAGTATCTTCTGCGTTTTCTGCAGTTACAGTGATAATGTAAGTTTGAGTTGCTTCATCAAATACCACATCTAGGGTTTGAGTTTCTTCTGCAGGAACTGGTTCTAGGTCTACAACTTCATCTTTTGTAGTAATAACCTCGTAACTGGTTGTTAATGGATCAAATCTTGAAACAGAAACACCATTTACAAGAACATCTGCAAGTAAAGCATTATTTGATAGAGTACGTGTATAATTAATAGTATAAGTATTAACTAAATCTGCACCATCAGATAGTTCAAATGTAGATTTGTCATCTGTTTGAACACTTACTAGTTTGTCTGAAGCAAATGCTTTTGCGTATGCTATTTGTGCAAACACATCACCATTTAATGTTGTAGTATATTCAAATGTATTAGCATCAAATGCAATAGTTTCAGCATTTCTCACTGCTAATCTGTTTAATAACGCAGATGTAGCTTCTTTTGCAGGAGTAAATACAATGCTATAAGTTTGATTGTCAACACCATTTTCTGCTGTTACCTTGATTGTTGTAGTTTCGCCGTGTGTAAACTCTACTACTTGACCATCAAGTTGCTTTGTGTAAGACACTGCAGGTATTTCAGATTCATTTAAAGCAACATTGTATGTTAATGTTTCTGCATTATATGCAATATCGTAACCGTAAACAGTAATGTCTTTTAAAGTAACATCATTTGAGTATTCTTTTTCTACTTTAATAGTGTAAACTTTTTCATCACCGCTTTCTGCTTTTACTTTTATAAGTAATGCATCAATTTCTGCATTTTCTTCGATAACTACAGTTGCAAGTTTAGAAGCAGCTTTAGCTGTTACGTCAGGAAGTTGGTTGTATGTAGAAGATACTTTCACAAATACTTCTGTTGATTCAGAAAGCACATCTTCATTGTTTACTACTAGTTCTTCTAGAGTATTGTCTGTATCAATAGGACGAGAGAAATCTAGATAATAAACTGTAGATGAGCCATCTTCAGCGTATGAAGTGATATTCGCTTTATAAGAAGTTGGTGTTTCTTCGGTCCATTCTATCTCGTATGCTTGGTCTTCTACTGCAGTAGTAATTTCTATATTTGGACGACCACCTTTATAGTTAATGTCCATCAGTCGTTTAAAGGTTTTTCCATCATCTTGTAGTTCTGCCACTACTCCATTAACTTTAATAGATGTAATCTCTTTGCTGTAAGAGAAACGGACCCAGTCTACATTTAGTTGTGATGTTGGATTATCTCCTGAACCTGATAAAGCATAACAGAATCCTAAATCTGAGTTGGTTTCTGTATGTGCTGAATTTATAATCAAGTTCATTTTAGTAGGATGACTGATACCTGTTGATGTTAGTTCTTTTTCTCCTACTGTATATTCATTTGTTAAATCTGCTGGATCAAACACAATAGTTTTTGAAGTTGACTCGTCTGATAGAGTATACACTAATCGTATATTATTTATATTTTTCTTGGCCACAAAATTGTATCTCATCTGAATCTTATCTGGAGTATTTCTAAATGGAATACCTCCAGAAATAGTCACAGTTGTAGTATTAGCGCTACCTGTATTAATAGACATCTCTCCAATAGTCATTAAACCCAACATAGAACCACCTAATGAGCTACAAGCTGATATTGTAGAAAGAGTTACTTCTGAATTATTTAATTTCTTAACTTCATTACCAAATGTATACATATCAGTAACCCAAGTATCAGAACCATGAGTTTTCACATAATCTGCAGGCACTTTCCACTTCAATGGTTTATCTGCTTTTGTTTGTGCTTCAGCTTTCCCCCAATCAGTAAACTCACCATTAGGAATAACATCACTAGCATAGTGAAGATATACACTGTAAGTTCTACTTGGAGTTTCAATAGTGTAGCGGTTGGATACTTTAGTAACTTTAACGTCTTCTGCAGCGACACCATCTGCAAGAGTAACACTAAGAGCATTGTCTAGAGAGAAATCGCTAGCAGAAATCACTGCAACATATTTAGTATATTCTGGATTGAATACACTTGGGCTCATAATAGCGCCAGCAACACTAATATTGCTGATATAATTTTTCACTTCTACTGGAGCAGCTGGAGTATCTTCAGCGTTAGGTGTTTTAAATGCAATAGTATAAGTTACATCATCTACACCAGTTTGGTTAGAAATCAATGTAATAACGTATGATTTTGTACTCTTCAAGATGCGAACTTCTTGCTCTTTATACGATTTAACTACCTCTATTATAGGAAGTTTAGCTCCTTCTTCAAGGTTAATCTCATAATTGTAAATTCCTTCTTGAAGTGTTAATTCTTCACCATCTAAATAAATGTATTCAGGTTTGTTTTCTATACCAGAATCTGCTACTTTGTATGCAATAGTGTAAGTAGAAGAGTTTTCACCATCTTCTGCTACTACCACTACTGAAGTACCATTTAAGCCACGGTCTGTAACTATGATATTTTGTTCCACAATTTCCTCTCCATCAGCATTATATGCTTTTTCAAAATCTAATTTTGGAGCATTTTTTGTACCGTATGGAAGTGAAACTTCATAATTGAATACAGCAGGGTCAAATCCTTGTAATTCTTTTCCATCTACCAATATAGTAGACAATGAAGATTCAGAAGATTTTTCTGTAGAGAAGTTTAGTTTGTACTCTGCAGTTGTTTCACCATCTTGAGCAAGTACTTCAATGATTGTAGTGCCATTTACACTACCCTCTTTAATAGTAATGCGTTGTCCTTTGCTTCCTGGCACAGGTTGTACAGCATTTAACATTTCAGTACGCCATGGAAGAACGATATCATATTCAAATTTATTTGCTTCAAATGCTGGGAATGAAACATATTCATCTGCATCAGCATTATAGAACATAATGTCGCTTAGTAGAGCATAATTGCTATTTAGAGGATTGAATTTTACTGTATAAGTTTGAGTGGTGCCATCTTGTGCAGTTACCACAAATGCGCAACCTGCCCAATTGCTATTTTTCACTACTACACCAGCAGTAGCATCTGCTTTTTCGTATGTAAAGGCAGGTAGAGCAGCACCTGACTGCCAATCTATTACATATTCAAACTTATCTGAAGCAAAATCTGCAAGAGCAACACCATCCACGAATATGTTGTTTAGGTTTGCATTGCTTTGTTTTGCTACAAAGAAGTTTACAGTGTATGTAGATGTGCTTGTGCCATCTTCAGAAACTACTTCAATTGTAGCTACGCCAAGTCCTGCAGGGATATTTGCAGATACTCTAGCAGCTGAATTAGATTTTGTGTAAGTAACAACAGGAATATTTGTAGTGCCAAATGGAAGTTCTACATTGTAATTGAATACATCTGATGCAAAACCTTCTATTAGTTCACCACCAACCAAGATAGCGCTCAATGAAGAATCTGAAGATTTTTCTACGCTAAAGTTGATTGTATAGGTATTAAGAGCACCATTTTCTGCCATTACATTAAGTTTTGTTGCTTTATTAACACCTTCTACAATTACTTGCACATTTTGTGATTCAATACCTTTTGTATATGTAATAGCAGGTAGAGAGGTAGTACCCATTGGTAATACCACATTGTATTCGTTTACTTCAGGAGCAAAACCATCTATAGTAACACCATCTAGTTGAATATCTGATAGTTGGTTGTTTGAAGATTTTGCAGTAGTAAATAATACTGTGTAAACGTTTTTCTCACCAGATTCTGGAGTAACCTCGATGCGAGCAGTACCAAATACTAAAGGAGAAATAATATTAATTACTTGACCTGCATATCCTTCTGCTGTAAGTTTTGGACTGTTAACAGCATCGCTAGGTAGGATATATGTGTATTCTAAAACTTCTGGATTGAAATCTGCTAGAGCTACACCATCTACAAAGATATTTTTAAGAGTAGCATTTGCAGATTTTTCTACAGAGAATTTTAGTTTGTATGTTTTTGTTGCACCGCTTTCTGCGATTACTTGAATAGAAGTTGTACCATTTACACCACCACGATTGATCACAACGCGTTGAGCATCATCGTTTTTCACAGCCTCAATAGTAGGAAGTGAAGTAGTACCTGCAGGTAAAGTTAGTGAATATTCTACATTTGATGGTTCAAAGCCTTCTATAGACACACCTCCTACTTTAATGTCTTTTAGAGTAGCATCTGATGAAACTGGAACAGAGAATGCTATCTCATAAGTTGATGTAGCACCAGATTGAGCCTTAACTGTGATTTTTGCTGTACCATTTACACCGTTTTCGTCGATACGAACTAGTTGAGTTTCATCGCCTTTCACGTATGAAATAGCAGGAACCACAGTTGTGCCACGATTTAGAGCACAAGTATATTTAAGCACCTCTGGGTCGAATGCAGGAGCAATAGCATAACCTGCTACAGATAAACCTGCTAGTTTAGAGTTTGATGATAATTTTTGTGTAAATGTAATTGTATATACAGATGTGCTACCATCTTGTGCTAAGACTGTTAGTTTTGTATCACCCACTACAGGAGCTATTGCTTCAGATGTAGGGCTTTTTGTTACTTTTTGATATGCATCTGCAAGTTCCCAAGTAACTACAGGACGAGAAGTTGCAGTAGCAGCAACGTTGTATTCGTATTTCATTACATCAGCAGAGAAACCTGCTAAAGCCACACCATCTACAAAAATGTTTTTAAGTGTAGTGACAATAGATTTTGCAACAATGAACTTGATACGATAAACAGTTTTATTTTTACCATTTTGAGCTGTAACTGTGATACGAGAAGTACCATTAACTCCTTCATTTGTAAGTTCAACAGTTTGATATTCATCTCCTTTAACCCAAGAAATCTCTGGTAAAACTTCTGTACCTATTGGAAGATTTACAGTATAATCTTGTTTTGTAGCATCAAAATCTGCAATAGAAACACCATCTAGTAGAATATCATCTAGATATGAATATGTAGATTCTGTAATCTTATATGAAATCTCATATTTACGACTATCTCCTACTGGAGGGGTTACAACTATAGTAGAAGTTCCTTCTAAACCATTTTGAGTGATAACAATATTTTGTTCACCTTCTGCATATTTAGAAACAGCCTCAATTGTAGGTTCTTTAGTAGTTCCTAATGGTAACTCATGCACATATCTATTTTTTGTAGGAGAGAAACCTTTTATAGATTTTCCATCTACTAAGATATTTTGTAGAGTATTATCTTCCAACTGACCTTCACTAAAGTTTAGTATATAAGTTGTAGAATGTGCAGTATTTTCTGCAGTTACCTTCACAGTAGCAGTACATGGGAAGGTGTTGCATGAAACTACTTCTATAGTTTGTCCAGCATGACCTTTGTCTACAGTAATTACAGGGGCGTCTTTTGTAGCATAAGGTACTATTATATTATAATCTGTATTACGATTGTTGAAACCTTGTACAGGTACTCCATTTACATAAATATTAGACAAACGAGAGTTTGTAGATGGAGCTGGTTTGAAGTAAATACTATATGTAGTAGTAGAAGAACCGTCTTCTGCTTTTACAACAACAGTTACAGGGTCTGCAAGTTTTTTAGGTTTATTTATTACGATTTCTTTTCCTGACAAGTCACGACCACTTCTTTTAGCTTTTATTTCAGGAATATCATCAACAGTAGCAAATTCACTTGCTAGTGTGTATGTGTATGTATAAGTATCTTTATTAAATTCTTCTAATTTTATACCATCAATACGAAGTTCGTGAATCTTTGAACTATAAATTAATTTCAAGTCATCAAATAATGAATAGTTACCATCTGCCAAACCATCGTTACGGCGTTTGTCAGGATAGTTTGAAGTAGAAAGAATGATATTCATTTTTTCTGGAATATCATTTGAATAATATTCTATTGGGAACTTAATTTCAGTCCATTCACTAATGCTTCTTACATCAGAACGAAGACTACCTTCTGCTACTTGATTTGCATATTGAGTAGTTTTACATTCATTCTTATCTGTTCTTTGACGAATGTCAGATTCTTCATTTTCTCTTGTAGTTGATGTACAACCATTGTCCTTATTTAAATAAGAAGTACCAATAGACTTACCAGTCCATGCATAATAAACTAAGTTGAAATTAACTGTATTTTTTGCATTCTCTTTTTTTTCAGGTTCTTTAGTAGCATCACGCTTCATCCAAACTGACAGACTATCAGGACGATATTTAAAATCCTTACCACCAGTGGTACCAGCAGTAGCAGATCCTGTGCTTAGACCTTCTAAATGTGTCCATGGTATACCTAAAGTAATCCACGAAGGAGACACCTCTGTAATACCCAATGCGCCTACTTCTTTCTCAATACACTTTACAGAATATGCACCTGTATGGCTTTCTGTGGAACGTTCTACCATTGTAAATTTAAATCCCATTTGATCCACATTTGCACAATTCCACCCTTGACCTAATGTAAGGTTCCCATCAAATTTTGCACCACCCCAATCTTCAAAATTAGAGTTTGGTACTTGATAAGAAGCATTTGCTGTGCCAGTCATAACTGTTTGGGCCTGCATAGGCAAACTAAGCAGTGTAAAAAGACACAATAATGAAATTAATTTAAGTTTCTTTACCATTGTTTAAAGTTTAGTTTAAAAAAATCGGGTGCAAAGTTACGAAAAATACACGACATTTTTAGTAGTATTTATGTTAAAGGGCATATAAACTAACCGCAGTTCGCCCCAAACAAAGAAATTTCACCCCATATAATACGATTTCACCCCATAAGTGTTAAATGTTAAATAATTATAAAAAAAGAGGAGGCAACTAATTTATAGTCGCCTCCTCTTTTTGTTTTAACTAAATAATCCTAGTTTTCGTAAGTTCTAAACTTACCACTAGATATTGCATTTTTGTTGTTGTGTAGGAAATAATAACATATTACCTGACCAGAACCACCTCTGTATGTAAAGCCTTCTGCTTCTAAATCGCAAATGCTTGGTACATTTACATCCACTAGTGGAAGTTCTGTTGACAATATAAATTTACCATTAATTGTTACCAAGTATAAAGTAACATTGTTGCAATTTGTGGTAAATCTCCAATCTCCATTTGGCATACGTGTTACACAAACATTTTCCTCTGTAGGAATAGAAGATGGGTCATAGTCGTCTACCATAAAGTGAATTTTGTAAACCGCTTTGGTTCCATCTTCTGCTGTAACGAAGATTTCGGTAGGTTCACCCAATTGGTTTATAGATACTATTGCTGTTTGAGTTGGGTCTGTACTTACGTATGTAATATCAGAAGGAACTACAGCTGTACCGAATGGCAACATGTATGTGTATTCCAATGTGTGAGGGTCGAATCCGTCTATAGATTTACCATTTATCAAAATGTCGTCTAGTAAGGTATTATTTGATAGTGCTATAGATTGAGCAATCACGTATGTACGTACATTTCCGTTTTCTGCTGTTACTTGTACCATCAATATCATACCATTTTCAATAAATGACACTTTTTCACTTTCATTGAATAGTTGGTATGAGATTTGTTCAATAGTTGCCACATTTTCTTCTGGTGTACCTGCAGGGTAAACTATTTTGTATTCTATCACCTCTGGGTCGAAACCTTCAATAGTAACACCGTTTATTGCTAAATCTTTCAAGCGGTTTTCGCTAGATTTTTCAATCGTGAATGTAATCACATATTCGCCAAATGTGCCATCTTGCGCTTCTACAAAGATGAAGGCAGTTTGTTCATTCCATTCTAGTGTTGCTGTTTGGTCTGCATCACCTTTTTCCCAAGTAACCTCAGGCATTTCGGTAGTACCGTATGGCAATGAAACTACATAGTCACTCACTTCTGGGTTGAAACCTTCCATTGCTACTCCATCTAAATAAATCATATTTAGTTGGGCATTGCTTGATTTTTCATTTTCCCAAGATATTGTGTATGTTTGTTTTGTTACACCATCTTCAGCAGTTACAGTGATAATGGTTTGTTCGCTTAGTGAAGTTGCATTTACAACCTCTACCACTTGCACGTCAATTGCTTTCACTGCTTCTACTGCAGGAACAACAGTTTCACCGTATGGCAAGTTGTAAGTGTAATTGAACACCTCAGCATCGAAACCTTGCATAGACTCGCCTGCAATCAAGATATCTTGCAACAACGCATTGTTTGATTTTGCTACACTGAAATGAATCACGTATGTATTGCTTGTGATACCATCTTCTGCTAGTACATTAAGTTTGTAATCACCATTGATACCACCATCTTCTGGAGTTACCTTTTGCCAAGCATCACCCATTTCGTATGTTACTTCTGGCATTTGAGTAGTACCGTATGGCAATACGTAACTATATTCAAACACTTCTGGGTTGAAGTCTGCTAGTGGTTGATAATCTACAGAAATACCATTCAATAATGCATTGCTTGAATGTAGGATTACAAATTCCAATGTATAAACACGTACGCTAGAGTCTTCGGCAGTAACGGTTAATGTAACCTTGTTGTCTTCCACTTGTGGGTCTACATCTTGGAATTCATCACCCAAGGTCCAAGTTACTTCTGGATATTTTTTAGTACCAATAGGTAACTCTATTACATACTCAGTAGTTTCTGCATTGTAACCTTCCATTGACACGTTGTCTAGTTGAATATCCTTCAATGTATTTACGGCAGATTTTTCTACTAGAAGATTGACTGTATAAGTTTTACTTTCTACTGTTTCATCTTCTGGATTTGCAACTAAAGTAACAACTTTGTTCCAATCATCAATCACGTTTTCGGTCATATCTACTGTTTGGTAAGCATCGCCTGCAGTATAAGAAACTAGAGGCCATACACGAGTACCAACAGGCATTGTGTAGGTGTATTCATAAACAGCAGGGTCGAAACCATCAATGCTAACACCATCTAGTTGAATATCAAGCAAGGTATTTACTTGAGATTTATCCACTGTAAAGTGAATGGTGTAGGTTTGTGTAGTGGTGTTGTCGTCTGCCACCACAGTGATGATAGCGTCGCCATTTACACCATTTGTTACTACTTCGGTAGTTTGACCATCGGCACCATTGATTACACCAATTATTGGCAATACGGTAGTACCAACAGGTAGTTCCACATCGTATTCAAAGTCGTTTGAATCAAATCCTGGCAATAAAGCACCATCTAATGTGATACCATTCAACAAGGCATTTTGTGTATATGTTCTGTTGAAGTTGATAGTATAAGTAAAGGTATCACCATTTTGAGCTTTCACTATAAGAGTGTGTTTATCTGCTTCTTCCACCTCCTCTACTTCTTGGAATGCATCACCTTCTTCGTATGAAATCACAGGACGTTGCACTGTAACAGGCACTTCAAAAGTATAGGTATCCAAACTTGGATAGAATTCTGTTAGTGGTTGGCAGTTTTTGAATATGTTTTTCAAGTAAACATAATCAGATTTTTGTGCCTCAAACGCTATTTCGTATGTTTTAGTCGCACCACTTTGTGCAGTTACATTGATGTAAGTTTTGCCATTGATACCATTGTTTTCAATGGTTATTGTTTGGTTTTCTGCCGCACCAACTGCTTGAATATGTGGCATTACAGGTTCTTCCCACTTAGGTATTACACAAGGTATTGTGTATGTGTATGCTGTTTGGGCAGGATCAAAACCTTGCAATTTCTTACCGCCAATCAAAATGTTTGCTAAGTTTGCATTGTTGTTGATAGGTGCAACCAACTTCACTGTATATGTTTGAGAAGTGGTAGCATCTGCAGCCTTCACCACAATATTATATGTTTGTGTGGCTTCATCAAACTCAACTGTCATGGTTTGACCTTCTTCTGCAAGTACAGGTTGAATATCGTAAACTACACCTTCTTGAGTTGTGATTTCGTACGCATACGCATCTGCTGCAAAATTGTCTACAGGATTGCCGTTTACCAAGATAGTTTGTAAAGAAGCATTGGTAGAAACTTCACGTTCTATTTTAACTGTATAGGTATTGGTTAATAAAGAACGTTGTAGAGTATTTTGAGCCAATGTAATGATGATTTCATCGTCACTTAGCACCACATTTAAAGCATCGTCGGCAAACTCACTTTGATAGAAGAATGTAGGTACTTCATTGCCACTCACCTTGCAAACATAGTTGTAAGTATCTTTATCAAATGGTTGGTCTAATGCCAAATCGTCGCTTAACACGCGCAAATCTTGCAATTGAGCAGAAGTAACAGTTGGTTCTACCTCAAAGTTGATTGTGTAAGTTTTTTGAGTGGTACCATTGTTGGCTGTTACCAACAAGGTGGTAGTAGCACCCATATTCAAGGTTACCACTTGCTCTTCTGTTTGTTTTTCATAGGTAACAGCAGGCCATTCTGTAGTACCAGCAGGTAGAGATACTGTATAAGTTTCTACATCTGGAGTAAAGTTGATAATGTGTCCTGCCACCTCAATATTTTTCAATGTAGCGTCGTTGCTATATTCTCTATCTACCACGATGGTGTACATATTGTTACCACCTTTTTCTGAGGTAACTGTAATAACGTATGTAGATTTGTTGTTTTGTGAAGCTACATCTGCATTTAGAATATTAACTGAGTTGACGTTTACCTTAGCATAATGTGACTGAGTTTCAACTGTAATATTTGGCAATTGACGCACAGAAACTGGTAAATAAATGGTATAATTGTTTTTTGCTGGGTCAAATCCAAGGTCATAACCATCTATTTTTAGTTCTTTCAATTGGTTGTTGTCTGAAACTGGACGTGTTACAGACAGATTGTATTCTGTATAAGAACCATCTTCGGCAAACGAACGTATCTTGCCTGTTCTTACGTGGTTGTTTTCTGTATTCCAAACCACATCGTAAGCTTGGTCTACTACTGCACCTGTAATCTTCAATGTAGGGAAACCTACATATTCAGGGTCGATAGTAGCACTAAAGGTGTTGCCAGATTTGGTTGCAACTACACCATTTATCTCAACAGTTTTGATTTCAGAACTATAAGCGAATTTGATGTAATCGACATCAAGATAATCACCAGAAGTTCCCCAAGACTCAAATGAATTAGTAGCATCTATAGTAATATTCATTTGTTTTGGACTCTTACCAGATACATTTAATGGATGAGTATATTCCACGAAACCTGATGTTTTATCACTTACAAAATTACATGGCACATCATCAAAACTAAACGCAAACAATGCCTTATGTCTATCTTTCGCCTTTTCTTTGTAATGATAACTTATTTTTGCATAATCTGGTGAGTTTCTAAATGGGATACCACCACTTACAGATACTTTAGTGCCTGCTGCTACTCCAAATGACAAATCTAAGTTTCCTAAAGTCATAACTGGTGGAATAGTTCCTCCTAAAGCAGCCCAATATGTTGTTCTGAAACCTACGGTACTATTGCCCGCTTTAACTACCTCTTTACCTGTTTTCGCAGTACTTAAATAGGTTTCCTTAGAATCTGCAGGGACTTTCCAATCTGTAGGTTTATCTGCATTATGGTATTTAGCCTTAGTCCAACTTGTAAAGTCACCATTAGGAATGATGTCATTCACATAGTGCAAATAAACAGTATATTTACGAGTATCGGCTTTATTATCTAGACTTGTAACCACCGCTACTATTTTGTTGGTAGTTTGCTCTGCTTCAGGATATGAAATTTTATTTTTGTCTTCGTTGAACAAGAATTCCAAATCAGATTTGTCTTTTACTTTAGCTACATACTGAGTAACATCCGATTTAAAGTATGGGAACAATTCTGCTCCGTTCTTTTTGTTGATACCTGTTAACGCAGTAGGCGATTTATCTATCTCACAATTGATATTATACAAAGTAGGACCTAAATGAGGCATGTTTGGTAACACAGTTACGCTGTATAAATAACCAAACTCTGTACCTTGTTTCACAACTTGTACCTCTTGCTCAGGATAATTTTTTACAATAGTCAAATCTGGCATTTCAGTAGTACCGTATGGCAGAGTAATGTAATAAGTATACAAACCATCCATCAATGGAACAGCTACATTGCCTGCCAAAATGCTTTGTAAAGTATTTGGTTTATTTGTAGATTCTACAGTAAAGGTAAGTTTGTATGTATTTGTTGCGCTACCATCTTGAGAGGTTACTTCCAAGGTAGTAACACCATGTAAACCACCATCGGTTACCACAACTTGTTGCTCAGTAATAGCTTTACCTTCTTTGTATGCGTTTTCAAAGGTTACATTTGGCATGCTAGTAGTACCGTATGGCAACACATAGTTGTATTCCATCACAGTTGGGTCAAAACCTGGCACGTCGTTGTCGTTTACCAAAATATTGCTCAAAGTAGCATCGTTTGATTGCTCTACGCTAAAGCCAATTGTATAAGTAGCTGTTGTAGTAGCATCGTCTGCCAACACAGTAATGGTTGTAGTACCATTCACCCCTCCCTCTTCTATGCTGATTACTTGACCTTTAGAAGCAGGAACAGGTTTTATTAAAGGCAATTCTGTAGTACGCCATGGCAATACTACATTGTATTGCAACTTGTTTGCTTGGAAGTCTTCCACACTTGTAAACGCAGAAGATTGTGTATTGTAAAGTTGAATATCACTTAAAAGTGCATTTTGGTTGTTCAACACATTGTATGCTATGCGGTAAACTTCTTGGTTACCATTTTGTGCTGTTACAGTAATGATGCAACCTTGTAAACCTTGGTTGTTTACCACCACTTGTTGAGTAGCATCTGCTTTTTGGAATGTAATAGCAGGCAATGCAGCACCTTTTACATAGTCTACGGTATATTCAAATGTGTTTGCATCAAAACCTGCAATTGATACACCATCTAGGAAAATATTTTGTAGGGTTGCATTTTCTAGTTTTGCCAATTGGAAATCCACTTTGTAGGTAGCAGACGAAGCATCTTCTGCAGTTACTACAAAGGTAGCTTCACCTTCAAACTGAGGCAATAGCAAACTAACATGTTGACCTTCTTTTGATTGATAAGTCACAGAAGGCAATGTTGTAGCGTCATTTGGCAAGATGTAGGTATATGACCACACTGTAGGGTCGAAATCTGCCAACAATTGGTCGTCTACGTAAATGCCATTCAATTGTACTTGAGCAGATTGTGCCACAGAGAAATGAATCTCATATACGTTGCTTGTACCATCTTCTGCAATCACCACCACTTCAGTTGTACCATTCAAACCACCGCTTATCACTTGCACAGTTTGTTTGTCTTCACCTTTTGAGAAAGTCACAGTAGGAACTACTACTGTACCCTCTGGCAAGGTAATAGTATATTCATTTACAGCAGGGTCGAAACCAAAGTCTTTACCATTTACCATCATGTTTTTAAGCAAGCAATTGTTTGACATATTGCGCACAAACTCAATGGTATAAATGTTTTTAGCACCAGTTTCAGATATTACTTCTATTTTGGCTTCACCCACAAATTTTGGCTGTGTAGTAGTAATTGTTTGACCAGGATAACCTTCTGCCTTCAAAATAGGGCAAGAAACCATATTTTCAGCAAGCACATAACGATACATCATCACGTTAGGGTCGAAGTCGGCTAAAGCCACTCCGTCTACGTAAATATTCTTCAAGTTTGCATTTAGCGATTTTTCTACGCTAAAGTTCAACTCGTATGTTAGTTCTGTACCATCTTCTGCTACAACTTTAATGCTTGTAGTTCCATTTACACCACCTTTAATCATAGCCACACGTTGAGCAGCATCGTTTTTCACTGCCTCAATGCTAGGCAATACGGTAGTACCAGAAGGTAAAGTTACATCGTAAACATAAGTATTTGGTGTGAAACCTTCTACCGAAACACCACCTACCAAAATATCTTTCAAGGTAGCATCTGAAGATGTTTCCACAGAGAAAGCAATGTTATATACTTGAGTTTTACCTGTTTGTGCTTTCACTGTGATTGTTGCCACACCGTTTACACCTTTTTCGTCGATACGCACTCCTTGAGTTTCATCACCTTTTATAGGAGTAATTGTAGGCAGTTTTGTAGTACCTCTGCTCAAACGACAAGTATATTCTGTTACATCAGGGTGGAATGCAGGTGTTAGGCTATAACCAGCCACTTGCAAATCTGCCAATTTAGCATTGTCAGACAATTTTTGAGTAAAATTGATGCTATAAACGGCAGTATTACCATTTTGAGCACGCACAGTAAGTTTTGTTACACCCTCTACAGACACAGTAGACTCAGATGCTGGGTTTTTACTTACCACTTGATAAGCATCAGCAGTTTCCCATGTAACAACAGGACGAGTGCTTGCTGCACCATTTACATTTACTGTATATTCATAAACATCTGATGCAAAGCCTTGTAGAGCCACACCATCTACAAAGATGTTTTTCAAGGTTGTTACTGTAGATTTTTCTACAGAGAAGTTGATGCGGTAGTTTGTTATATTACCATTTTGTGCAGTAACAGTGATACGTGTAGTACCATTTACACCGCCCTCAGTTGGCACAACCTTTTGATATGGGTCACCTTGCACCCAAGTAATAGCAGGCAAGGTAGTTGTACCCACTGGCAACACCACATTGTATGAGGTATTTTCAGATTCAAAGTTTGGCAAACTTACTCCACCTACTTTAATATCTTTTAGGAATGAATAGCTAGACTCGGTAATCACATAGCTAATACGATATGTGCGAGATTCACCCACAGGAGGAGTAACCACAATGGTAGAACGACCGCTTAATCCATTGTTGGTAATCTTAATATTTTGGTCTCCCTTAGCATATTTTGAAACAGCCTCAATAGTAGGGTCTTGTGTTGTACCCAAAGGCAATTCTACCAAATAGGTATTGGTTTCTGGTTTAAATCCTGGAATAGAGTTTCCGTTAATCAAAATATCTTGTAAGGTATTGTCTTTTAACTGACCTTCTTTTAAATTTAAAGTATAAACAGTAGAATAGTTTGGATTTGCAGCAGTAACAATCACTTGTGCTTCACATGGGAAGTTGCTACATGCTTTCACTTCAATAGTTTGACCTTCGTCACCTTTATCTACTGTAATAACAGGTTCTTCTTTGCTTCCGTATGGCACATCTACACTATAATTTGTAACATAACCAGAGAATGAAGGAATAGGTTCTCCATTAACAAAGATATTGTTCAAATTTGAGTTTGTAGAACGCTTACGTACAAAGGTAAGAGTATATGTAGTAATGCTACTACCATCTTCTGCTTTCACTACGATGGTAGCAGGCTGTCCTATTTCTGATGGATAAGTAATAGAAATTTCATTTCCAGACAAAATACGACCACTTCTTTTACATATAATAGATGGTATATCATCCAATGTAGCGTGTTCGCCCAACTCAACTGTATATGAATTGGTGTTTGGGTTGAAACCTTGCATTGGTTCGTTGTCTAAACGAATTTCATGGATCTTAGAACTATAAATAAGGTTCAAATCATCTACGATAAGGTAGTTGCCATTATATAGACCAGTTGTCTTACGACCTTCTGGATACACAGAAGCAGAAAGGATGATGTTCATCATTTCTGGCACCTCATCATTGTAGTAAGTAATAGGCACTTTTATCTGTGTCCATTGTTTATATTGATTTGGAGTTTGGAAGTGACCTTCACCAATTTGAGTAGCATTTCCATAAGAACCACAAATATTTGCATCGGCTTGAATACGAATATCAGATTCTTCATTTATGTGTTCGCCAGTAGATTGACAACCATTAGCCTTGTTTTTGTATTGATTACCCTTGGCAGTACCTTTCCAAGAATAATACACTAAGTTTATATTTTCTTGACCTTTGCTTGCATCACGTTTAATCCAAACAGACATAGTGTCTGGACGAGCTGCAAATTTCACACCACCGTCGGTTCCTGCTGTAGCGGTATTTGTTTTAAGACCATCAATATACGACCATGGAGTACCTAAAGTAACCCAAGATGGAGAAGTTTCTGTGATACCAGCTGCTCCAACCTCGGTATCTACCAATTTTGCTGCGTATGTACCACTGTGTGCATCATTACCACTCACTCTATGTACAACTTGTCCATACACATTAATACCTAATGCCACTTTGTGAATATTGGATCCATACCACAGACCTTTGCCTGTATTGGCACCGGTAGAGCCACCACCTAAGGCAGGTTGTCCATTAAATGTTTGACTCCAATTTTCAAAACCTGGGTCTGCTACTTGAAACCCTTCTGTCTTCGCAGTTCCTGTCATTACAGTTTGTGCTTGCATTGAAGCCCTAAACAAGAACAAGAAACTAAACAATGACAATAATCTTAAATACTTTACCATCTTATAAATTTTAGTCTAAAAAATCGGGTGCAAAGATACGAAAAATACCAGCCATAACCTTATATTTTTATGTTAAAGAGCATATATTTTTACTAATTTTAATCCCAAATCTAGTAATTTCGCCCCTAAATAGGCACTTTTCGCCCCTAAATGTTAAAATCCATAAAAAAACTGAGCCGACCACAAGGACCGACTCAGAATTTGAGATTATTTGAAAATGTTTTAATTCTGTACCCTATAAAATGTATTTTAATTAGGAGAGTTCTAGGCGTGTGCAGTCCGAGTAACCGGAGTGTACAAATAGTACTCGAGGATTACGAGGACAAACACAACGAAGAAATCTTCAATTAAAATCATTTTATACAGTTTGTTCGATATTCCAGACAAAAGCTCTCACCCCCACCGCAGGATTACGCATATCTAGTCTTTTGATTACACTTAAAAGTTCTTCAACTTTGTCATCTTCTACTACTGTCATAACGGCAGAGTTCATTTCAGGCCAGGTGTGAGTACCACGACGAGGTTCGCCCCCGTTGGTACCACGACCTTGAACTTGTTCAAAGAATGTAAAGCCATTAATTTTTAGTGTATCCAACATGTA
>JAEIGA010003101.1_pt1 | contig 26153 bp, 26 predicted proteins | sample 9270691 | NCBI WGS metagenome assembly JAEIGA01 (sample SAMN17057246, study PRJNA624740) | gut metagenome | biome: biome; isolation source: fecal sample | host: Bos grunniens | place: China: Xizang | collected 2019 | reverse complement strand
GTCAGAACTTGCGTATCTGACTGATTTTCTGCTTTTTAGGGGTGGAAGATGGGATTCGAACCCACGACCTTAGGAACCACAATCCTCTACTCTAACCGACTGAGCTACATCCACCATTTATTTCGTTTCCGAAATCGGATGCAAATATACACACTTTTTTCTATTCTCCAAAATTTTCGACAACTAATTTTGAAAATTATTTTAAAACCGCCCAAATATTTCCCATTTTCCCTTTATTGGCTCTATTATGCCCCCATAAAATACGACAGCCCCGCGTGTGCGAGGCTGAAGATGTGGTGTCACTGCACCTGTTAAGGTGGAGAGGCCCCTGTCCGATATATTGAGCCTATCGGCATGAAGGCTTTGGTGTCTCCGGCAAGGGGGTGCGGCCGTTAGTATATCTCCTCGATGAGCTTTGCAAGGCGGATGCCACCCTTCAGGAACTGCTGCTCGATGATGGGGGCGTACTCAGCGACGTAGTCGTACGACATGTTGCTGACCTCGCTCGCGCTCTCATATACCTCGTTTGCGAGTATCACAGTCTCCTCGATCCAGTCGTTAGGCGTGCCCTGCAAGTATGCCTCCTGCTGCTTGAGTGTCGCGCGGTCTATCTGATCCTGCCACTCCATGTAGCTCCATTTGTGTGCCGACTCGACAATCTCGCTATCCCATACTGAGTGCAACTTTTTCTGCTTGCCGAAGTACTTAACCTGTGTACCGTTGCCGCCGCGGTCTCTTTTGTGGCCTGCGTGCATAGGACAGTGGATGTCGCCAACGATGTGGATGAGCATCATGAGCTGTACGCGCTCCTGCTCGGGTGTGAGCTCGCCACTCTTAAGGTTATCGACAATGGTGTTGATGGCTGTCACTGCATCACCTGCGGCATCCTTCTTCGAGTTTGCGTATGTGCCCTCGTCGGGGTCAACGTTTACGTAGTGCCATGTCTTGGTGTAGGCATACTCATCTGTATGGCTGGCGTTGTCGAGCCAGTTGGCAACATATACAAGTGACTTACCATCGAGCACCTCTGTGACCTTTTTAAGTGTCTTCTTTGACAGGTGCTTCTCGGCGATGTATGCCACGGTGTCGTGACCCTTAGGACCCCAGGCGAGTGTCATTGCGGGGATGAGTAGTGCGATTGCTATAGATAATACTTTGCGCATAGTTATTTAAGTTTGAATGTTTATACTCTGACAAAGGTACACATTTTATTTAAAAGCCCAAGCGTATGGCTATTTCGCAAATATATATAAGGAGAAAATGTTGGCTACAGAGCACCATATGCGATAGTTCTCTGTTGTGTGCTGCACGGCTATGTGCGACATTCGGATAATGAAAAAGGGATAAGCAGAAACCTCATTATCGTCAGGCCTCGTGCTTACCCCTTTTATATATGGACTATGATGCTACTGCTACAACAGCTCCAGACGCTCAAGAAGCTCTGTGAAGTCGGAGTGTGCATCAGCAAACTCGTCGTATGACTTCTCTGAATGGCCCTCCTCGGGAACATCAGATACGTATTTTACTGCAACAACGGGGATGTTGTCGTATAGCTCCGCAACCTGACAGATGGCTGCAATCTCCATGTCGAAGATGCCATGCTCGACGCCAAAGCGCGATTTTATCTCGCGGATTATGTCGGCATTCACGAAAGAGTCGCCCGTAAATACCCACTCGGCATCTGTGCCACGCAGGTTACGAGGGTCGGTAATCTCGGGACAGAAACCCTCGGGGATGATAGCGTCGTGATGCGTTGCGCGCGAAGGCATCACGATGTCGCCCTGCTTGCGGCCAAGAGCCGAGGCTGCAAAGCCGATTACTGCCAACATGTCATACTTCTCCGTCGCGAGAGTCAAGGCGCGTGATACGCCTGCTGATGACAATGCCTTGCCTATGCCCACCTCGACGAGGTCGTATGTATGCTTGAGGTTCGTAGCCTTATCCAGTGCGTAGCGCATAGCGCGGTACTCGCGAGATGTGGGTGCGCAAATCAATATTCTCATACTACCACTACTTTTCGTAAACACAACCTATGCCTGCCTCTGCGGCCTCCTCTGCGGTGTACAACACGCGCATATACTCTGCCATTGCGGCATTCGTAGAGTCGATGGCGTACAGACCAGGGTTGCCACACTGTACCTCGTTAAGACCTACGATGTCGGCTGCCGACTTGAGGGGGAATACCTCCTTGTAAACATTTGCGAGTGCGCGACGGATATCTTCAGCCTCTACGTTCTGCATTGTAGAGAGGTAGAAGCCCGTCTTGCAGCCCATAGGGCAGAACGACACGATGCTTGAGCCAATCACTGGGTCGAGACGAAGGTAGTAAGCCATAAGGTGCTCGATGGTGTGCACCTCGCCTGAGCCGAGGGGTGCGTGAGCCATAGGTGCGCGGAAGCGCAAATCCCAAGAGCGTACTGCATACTCCTCATTGATGGTATATACCGAGCGTAAATATAGACCTGCACCGAGTGTGCGATGATCTACATCAAACGATGAAACAATATTCTTCTTCATACTTTTTACGAGTGTGTTATACAAATAATAGTGCAAAGATAGGTATTTTTTTCGGTTGTTTGTGTATCTTTGCCCTAAAATCGTAGTATGAAGTTTCGCACAGAGATAGATATCGCTCGTTGGCAGAGCCCACTGGAGTACGACCACCATATCGTATGTCTCGGCTCGTGCTTTGCTGCCAATATTACACAGCGTCTCCAGCGCCATAGATTTAACGTTGTGGAGTCACCAACAGGCATCCTCTTTAACCCTGCAAGCATCGCCCGTAGCATCGAGGCTATGATGCGTAGTGTCGATGGTGGTAGCGCGGTGGAGCGTGACAGGATGGTTCAGCTCGATGGCCGATGGCTCAACTACGACTTTCACTCTTCGGTTGCTGGCGATACCATTGAGAGTGCTTACGAGACTATGAGTGAGGCTCTTGTGAAGGGTGGCGAAGCGTTGAGTGGGTGCGATTTGCTTATCGTGACGCTGGGCACGGCATGGTGTTACGAGCATAACGAGTCGGGTATTGTTGTGGCAAATTGTCATAAGCAGCCCGGGCGACTCTTCACGCGCCGCCTTATGTCTGTGGCAGAGGTTGTCGAGGCCTTGGAGCGTATCGTAGATAGTGTCGCGTGCCGCGTGCTATTTACCGTTAGTCCTGTGCGCCATGTGGGCGAGGGTATGGAGGATAACTCGCTGAGCAAGGCACTTTTACGAGTGGCTGTGGCGGAGATGTGCGCAAGGCGTGGCGAGCGAGTAGGGTACTTCCCTTCGTATGAGATTATGATGGATGACCTGCGCGACTATCGTTTCTATGCAAGCGACATGGCTCACCCCACGGAGCAGGCCGTCGATTACATCGCCGAAAAGTTCTTCGAGGCTGCTCTCTCGGATGGTGCTCAGAGCACTATGCGCGAGGTTAGCAGGGTGGTTGCGGCGGCAGAGCATCGTCCCTTCAACCCTGCGTGCGAGGAGTATAAAATCTTCTGTCGCAAGCAGCTTGATGCCATAGATAGGCTTCAATGTGTGGATTTCAGCAAAGAAAGGGCATATTTCGAGCGTATGTTAGCAGAAAATGTATAACTTTGCGGGATATTTTTAGAGTTGTTATGAGAGGATTTGTTTATAGCCTTGTTGTGGCGTGTGCGATGATGATGTCGGCATACGTTGCTGAGGCACAAGATACAAAGCCGCGTTTGGTGGTAAATATTGTTGTTGGCGCAATGCGTGCCGACGACCTGGAGCGTTATGCCGATGGCTTTGGCGATGGTGGCTTCAAACGCCTTATGCGTGAGGGTGTAGTCTTTACTGATGCCAACTACGACTATGCGTTAACATCTACCGAGGCGGGTCTTGCAACGCTCTCTACGGGTGCACAGCCCTCGGTGCATGGTGTCATTGGCAGCAGCTGGTGGAATCATGTGGATGGCTCGCGCCAGGAGCTTATAGCCGACAAGAAGTCGATGCCCGTACCCTACAGCACAGGCACCGTAGCATGCTCGGCACACCGTTTGTCTGCTCCGACATTGGGTGATATGGTCCTCGATGCCGACATCGCAAGCCGACAGATTACCGTGGCTATTGAGCCAAGCTCTGCTATTATTCTCAATGGCAAGCGTGGTGAGGCCTATTGGGTAGAGCGCAACAAGACATATTGGACAACCTCGATGGCATACCTCAATAAGCTCCCATTCTGGGTTGACTACTACAACACCCACAACATGAACAACCTCTATCGTCTACGTCGTTGGACACCAGTAGGCTCCATTGTCAACTATCGAAATAGCGAGGTAGCCGTTGTTGAGGGCATCAAGGGTAAGACAACAAAACTTGTGAGTGGCATAGACCTCTCGCTTGATGATACGGCCTACGGAGCGATGTGTTATACCCCTGCGGGCAACACCATGCTTCTGGAGTTCGCAAAGCAGGCTGTGGTTCAGGGCGGTCTGGGTGATGACAGTGCAACAGATGTACTGAACATCTGTCTCGATGCATCGCGTCACATCGCCATGACATATGGACCGGAGTCCATCGAGTATGAGGATATGCTCTATCGTCTCGATCTGGACCTCGCAAAGTTTATTGCGGGTGTCTATGAGCATGTTGGCAACCAGCGTGATGTCGTTGTTGTGCTCACTGCTGCTCATGGCACATCGCCATCATACAACCGACAGGGCGACGAGGCGCGTGAGCGTTTCAACACCCGCCAGATGGAGGTTATTGTAAATGCCTTCCTTGGTGCGCGTTATGGCTCGGGAAACTACATCCTCGGTTTTGAAAACAAGGCTATATACCTCGACCATGAGTTGCTCAACAGCAAGCGCCTTGAGATTGCCTTGATACAGGAGGAGGTTGCAACATTCCTCTTGCAGCTGCGCGGCATATCTACCGCTATCACCGCTACGGGATTGCGTAATACCAGCTTCAGCGATGGCCGTCAGCGCCTTATGCAGCAGTCGTTCCATGCAACGCGTGCTGGTGATGTGATGGTGGACTTTTTGCCTGGCTGGATAATCGAGGATAGCGCCTACCGTTCATCTTCCGATGCGGGCTATCGCTACGATAGCAATGTGCCGCTCGTTATCTCGGGTGCTGGTATCGCGCCCAAGTGTGTGGAGCGCAGAGTGAGCATGGTTGAGTTGGCACCAACGCTTGCGAAGATTTTAGGCGTAGAGTACCCATGGGCATCATCTGCGCGACCAATGGTTGAAATGAATAACTAAAAAGAGATATACATTATATGATTAACGATGCAATACAAGATGCTATAGTTGAGGAGTTTGCCATGTTTGATGACTGGCTCGACAAGTACGACTACCTCATTAGTCTTGCTGACTCACTTCCAGCAATCGACCCTGCTAAGCGTACCGACAAGTACCTGATTGAGGGCTGTCAGTCGCGAGTATGGGTAAGCGCGGAGCTCGTCGATGGCAAGATGCGCTATACGGCAGATAGCGACGCTATAATCACCAAGGGAATCATTGCCCTACTTATCCGTGTTATGGATGGTCGCACACCCGCCGAGGCTGCGCAGATGGACCTCTACTTTGTAGATGCTATCGGCTTGGGTGAGAACCTCTCGCCCACGCGAAGCAATGGTCTGCGTGCCATGATTCAGCAGATGAAACTCGATGCGCTAATTTTCACAAAAACAGCAAATAACTAAATATGACCCCCGAAGAGATACTTGCAGTAGAGAAGAACATCGTTCTTACTCTTAAGAATATACACGACCCCGAGATTCCCGTAAACATCTACGACCTCGGACTAATCTATGAGATTAACTTCGAGCCCTCGGGCACGGCAGATATCATCATGACCCTTACAGCCCCTAACTGCCCTATGGCAGATATGCTTCTTGCGGACATCCATCGTGAGGTAGGCAAGGTGCAGGGCGTGGAGAAGGTCAATATCACACTCACCTTCGAGCCCCAGTGGGATAAGTCGATGATGAGCGAGGAGGCACTTCTTGAGCTTAATCTGTTGTAGTGCACAATGCCGATAGGTAATGGGAGATTAGTCGTTTCTCGTTACAAATCCAAGTTTGCCCGTATGGATGTAGATATCACAATGCTGGATGACGTGGCGCGTGAGGAGTATCTCACGGCGCGTTGCGTAGAACGTCTTGACCAAAAGAGCAGTCGCATTGAGTCGCTTCTTGCCGAAGTGCGTGGCGACTGGGCACAGACGATCTACATCCTGCTGTTGCGCTATATGGTCGGTGACCCGAATAAGGCTGCAGCAGAGCATCTCGCCAACCTTGTGCCATATAGCATTATCATGCGCGAGTGTGGAACGTTGCGTGGCGTTGAGGCGTTGCTTATAGGAGTGTCGGGACTGCTTGAACGGTTGGATGATAACCCCTATCATAAGACATTGTGTCAGGAGTATGCCCATCTCGCGGCCAAATATTCGCTGCGGGCGATGAGTCATACGGAGTGGAAAACGGAGCGCCTATATCCCAATAATCAGCCATTGATGCGTATTGTACAGACTGCAGCAGTATTGCATAGTGGCACTATAAACATTGCCAATATACTTGGCTGCGCCACACCTAAGGAACTCGCGTCGATATTCTGGGCGAGCGTTACGGAGCATTGGACGCACCTGCTTGGTGGGGATACCCCTCTTGCGCCTCGCCTCGGAGCTACACGCCGTAATATCCTTGGCATCAACTTTATTGCACCTATTATCTACGCCTATGGTCGCACGATTGGCCAGCGCGACTATCTCGATCGTAGCCTTGCTCTGTTGCGTCATCTCCCTGCGGAGGACAACCGCTACATGCGAGAGTGGGTGCGCTATGGCATTACGCCCAAAAATGCCCTTGAGAGTCAGGCCCTGTTACAATTGAGCCGCTGACCACAGGGTTGAAACTGAGTAGTATAATCACAAAAAAAAGACCTGTCAACTTGAAATAGTGACAGGCCTTTTTTATTGAGTAGAGCAATACGGCTACTACTTCTTCTCCTTCAAAAGGTCGCGAATCTCAGTGAGCAAAACCTCCTCCTTTGTAGGCTCTGGCTCTGGTGCTGGTGCTGGCTCTGCAGCAGCAGCTTCCTCCTCCTTCTTGCGCATAGTTGAGAGCTTGTTGATCAACTTGATCATCACAAATACGCTGATTGCAATGATAAGGAAGTCAACGACCTGCTGAACAAATGCACCATACTTCCACAATACCTCGGGAACAGCGGCTGTAACTACCTCACCTGCCTCGTTGAGTACCTCAGCCTCGGCCTCCTTGATTACCACTGCCAAGTCCTTGAAATCAACACCACCCATCACTGCACCGATAGGAGGCATGATGATGTCGTTAACCAATGAGGTAACAATCTTACCAAAAGCACCACCGATGATAACACCGACTGCCATATCCACAACATTGCCCTTAAGAGCAAATGCCTTAAACTCCTGAAGTAATCCCATAGCTTGTTTAGTTAAGTTAAAATTATAAAGTGCCACAAATTTACGTTTTTTTTATCAATTATACAATAGCGAGAAGGGGTGAATGATATAAAACCATCCAACCCCTTGCTCCTCCGAGTGTTTCGGAACCAACTTTATACTTAACTATGCATGGGTAAAAGCCCTAATTTGTCGATGCAGGTGTAATCTCCACACTCTCGTCAATCTCGATGCTCTCAATACCCCAGTCGAAGAGCTCCGCAGCACATGCCATCTGCATATCCTCGATGGTGGCTGAGGCTTTGAGATCATTCATGATTGCGTGTATGAAGTTGCGCGAGGTGTGGTAGTGTCGTCTGATCTTGTGTGACAGACAGTCATAGAATGCGCGCTCGGCCTGTCTGTCGAGTCCTGCGGGTAGTATGCCCTCGGCAACAAGCCATGAGTAGGGGTATATGTGTCGCAGGTTGTGGGCGTTGTCGTCGAGACGTTCCACGATTGTCGATACGACATAGATGTCGAGTGTGTCGCCACGCCCAGGCAGCTCGTAAAAGGCTGTATAGACAGGGTAGTCAAACTCTACTGCCTCGACCACATCGCCCGAGAAGAGATCGAACTCTACGTCGGCGAGATTGTCAAGATAGACCATGTCGCGGTATGCGCACACCTCGTTACGCACCTCGTCGCGCTCCTTTTTGCTCCATCCTCGTTTGTCAGTGCAGCCAACCATGGTAATCATACCTGCGGCAATGGCAATTAATAGTAGATTCTTTTTCATCTCTTAATGTTGTTTTGGTTTTCATCCTCATGTGCAACTCTTGTGCCACGACCGTGTGGCGAGTATAGCGATGTGACATAGACCGTGAATACGGGGAACAGCGCCATGCCAATGATGGGGAGTATTACGCATATCACCTTGCCGATGGATGTTACAGGGAAGAACTCGCCACCCACGGTCGTGAGGTTCATGCATGCCCACCATAGCGCATCCCCAAAGCCGTGCAAAGCACTATTTACGGGGGCTTCGTACTCGTAGAAGAAGAGTGCCGAGAAGTAGGTGCACACGGCCACTGTTGCAATGTATGCCCATAGAAGTCGCGTTGTACGTCTCGCTATCAGCCAGCGCAGTGTGATGTATAGCGCCATTACGGCGCGCAGCATTACGATGCCACTCATTATCATCTGCATCGTGTGTCCCGCATCATATCCGAGCCACGCGACAATGGTGTGATAGGGTATGGAGAGCAGCAATACTATGCCGTTACGACCGAGAAACCTCCATGGGTTGGGCGAGTGAAGCGTAAGAGCGATGATGTCTATAATGAATATTATGCACACGCCGAACATAGCCGACGAGTAGGCGGTGGAGAAGCGTGCCAGCTCGCGCGAATAGATAATCTCGGCGGAGAGTGAGGCAAGAAGCAGTATGCTCGCTATAAGCGTGAGTATGTTTATAATCCTAAGCAACATGCAACCTATTGTGCAATGCCTGTGCCATTTGCATCTTTACCATATTTTATATACATTTGCAGGATGTTAGGAAAAAACTAAAAATCAAATAACTCTATGCGAAGACTTTTTACACTTATCACGTTTGGTGTTGCTCTGTTGTTTGCGGCTTGCGACACCCAGAATGAGGATGGGGTATTGAAGCACCTCAATATCACCTCTGATGTAAATCTTGTTGTTGGTGCTGATGGCGGCAATGTGGCTATCACCTACAATATTAAAAATGCTATCGAGGGTGAGTCCGTAAAGACTGATGTCATCAGCGGTAAGGAGATGATTGAGTCTGTCACATCACCTGCCGTGGGTGTAATCCTCGTTGAGGTAAAGGCGAATACTGCTGCGCAGCGCGTGGCTGTTATCAGCCTGAGCTATGGCAAGGAGGCTGCAAATGTTACAATCGCGCAGCATGGCTCGGGAAATGGTGGCGCTAATACGGGCGATGGCGAGGAGTTCACAGCTTCGTACCTCAGTGGTTACTACTATGGCGAGAAGTATGGCGAGGGTGCAGACCGCTATGCCTTCTTCCTCTCGGATCAGGGTCTCAACAATGGCGGTCAGGCTTATCCCAATGGTACGTACTACTATATCGATTGCTTTGCGCCTGCCGAGAAGTCGGTGATGCTCCCGTTGGGTACATACACCTTCGATAAGCAGAACACTGGCGAGGCATACACCATTAACAGCGAAAATAGTCAGCTTATCCTCACGGGCGATAGCGTGGAGTCAACCGTGTCGAAGCCTATGACCGATGCAAGGATGGTTGTTAAGGCAAATCAGATAACCCTCGAGGCGACAATCGATGGTAAGGTGCACAAGGTTACATTCTTCGGTAGTCTTGAGCTCGAGGATGTGAGTGGTGAGAATGGTGATAACGGTGGTAATGGCAACGACGATCCTACGGGTGGTCAGGATGGTGAACCACAGTCAACACTCACCGCAGACCGTCACGTAACCTTCGATGGTGAGCACCGCGCGAAGTGGGGCTACGAGGGCGACTACTGGGGTACAGGCTACTCAAACTATACCATATATATTATGAATAAGTCGGGTGGCTATGTCTATGGCGACACTCTGCAGTTTGACCTTATTACGGACAACACCTCAAAGGATGGTAAGTTTGCGGGCCTCTACACAATCTCGGACGAGCCTGGCAAGATGGTTATGATGGCGGGCTTTACGAATAAGTATGCCCAGGCTGTCGGCAGCTGGCTCTATGAGTATGGTGGCGGCTCAGCGAGTGGCTACAAGAACTACGCTATGATTAAGAGTGGCACCGCCGAGTTCATCGACAATGGCAATGGTACACATACCGTAATACTCGACTCGTACGACTGCCATGGCAACAATATCACTTGTAACTGGACAGGTGTCATCGAGGAGGATTAGTTCGTAACTATATCGGGTCGTTTCTGACCTCTTGAATGTTGGGCTGAATGGATAAACAACAACTCCATTCAGCCCAAATTCGTCTCTCGCCCCATATTTTTAACAAGGCATCAAGATGTGAAAATGGGCGTGGGGTACGAAAAAGTGGGTCGTCGCGATAAAAAATGGCAAAAAATGTGTCTTGAGTTGCGTTTTGTCTTTTGTACTGAGCATCAATGTATTAGTTAAGGTAGGTGTTTCGGGGATGAAAAAAAATGAAAATTTTTTCAAAAAAAGTTGCGAAATATTTTGGAAGTATAGAAAAATGCTCTATCTTTGCACTCGCTTTTAGAGCAATGGCGAGATAGCTCAGCTGGTTAGAGCGCATGATTCATAATCATGAGGTCCCCAGTTCAATCCTGGGTCTCGCTACACCATAAGCATCGGATGATATTTTCCGATGCTTATTTTTTTTGCATCATTACCTTTTTCTGTAAGCGTGCATTGCGCTGCGTGATACAACAAGAGAGGCTGCCTAACCGATGGGGTTGGACAGCCTCTCTGTCATTTGTTGAGGTGCGTTGACCTCAATACGCTATGCTACCACGCGAACAATGGATACTGCTCCATCATGGCGTTTACATCCTTGCGTACTGCTGCGATGTTAGCCTCGTTCTCTGGGTCAGACAATACACGGTCGATGAGCTCTGCGATGTAGTCCATCTTATCCTCCTTCAAGCCACGTGTTGTGATTGCAGGAGTACCGAAGCGCAAGCCTGATGTTGTGAATGGAGTGCGTGAGTCGAATGGCACCATATTCTTGTTTGTGGTGATGTCTGCCGCTACCAAGCACTTCTCCGCCAACTTACCTGTCAACTCGGGGAACTTAGTGCGAAGGTCAACGAGCATGAGGTGGTTGTCAGTTCCGCCCGATACAATCTTGTAGCCGCGCTTTGTGAGTGCCTCAGCCAAAGCCTGAGAGTTCTTCACCACCTGCTGCTGATACTCCTTGTACTCTGGAGTGAGGGCCTCGCCAAATGCCACAGCCTTTGCTGCGATGACGTGCTCCAATGGGCCGCCCTGGATGCCAGGGAATACGGCTGAGTTCAAAATCTGAGACATCTTCTTAACTACGCCCTTAGGAGTTGTGTAGCCCCATGGGTTGTCGAAGTCCTTGCCCATAAGGATGATACCGCCACGAGGACCGCGGAGGGTCTTGTGTGTTGTAGATGTCACGATGTGTGCATACTTAACAGGGTTGTCCAACAAGCCAGCAGCGATAAGGCCTGCGGTGTGAGCCATATCGACGAGCAACAACGCGCCTACCTTATCTGCAATCTCGCGCATGCGCTTGTAGTCCCACTCGCGAGAGAATGCCGAAGCACCACCGATGATGAGCTTTGGCTTGTGCTCGAGTGCCAATGCCTCCATCTCGTCGTAGTCGATGTTACCAGTCTCCTCCTTGAGCTTGTAGCCTACGGCGTTGAAGTACATACCCGACATGTTTACTGGTGAACCGTGTGAGAGGTGGCCACCGTGAGAGAGGTCGAGACCCATGAATGTGTCACCGGGCTTGAGGCAAGCGAAGAACACTGCCATGTTAGCCTGTGCGCCAGAGTGGGGCTGCACGTTAGCGTACTCTGCGTCGTAGAGCTTGCAGATGCGCTCGATAGCGAGGTTCTCAATCTTATCTACCACCTCACAACCGCCATAGTAGCGGGCTGCGGGGTAACCCTCAGCATACTTGTTTGTACATACCGAGCCCATGGCTGCCATAACCTGGTCGCTAACGAAGTTCTCCGATGCGATAAGCTCGATGCCCTTTGTCTGACGTGAACGCTCCTCGGCGATCAAATCAAAAATCTGTAAATCCTTATTCATTTTAGTTTATAGTATTATTTAAAATTATCGTTTCCAATCAACAAAGATATAAAAAAAATAGTGAAACTGCCAAATTTTTTAGTAAAATATTCTTCTGACTACTCTGAAATTGTGGCCTTCATAGCGAAAAAGTGGGTGCGCGGATGGGTTCGTTGTATGTATGGAGTGTGAGAAGAGTTAATTAAGTCTTGGTGGTTAATCCCTATTAATTACCCTGAAATGTGCTGTAAAACAGCCACTACTACTACTACTACTACTACTACTACTACTACTACTACTGCGGCGGTGATTTTTATGACCTAAATTTTTTGACTATTGTATTATTTGTGCTAACTTTGTTCCCAATTTTCGCACAGGTAAATAACCGATAAATTATACAACTTAAATACACTATGAAAAGACTTCTAACTTCTGTAGTTGCAATCGTCGTACTCCTCCTTACAGCGTGCGAGAACGAGTTTGGCAACGCCAACAAGGGTGACGTAATTGTTACTTCGGCAACAAATGTAGAGATTGGTCTCTACGCTGGTGAGTTCGTAATCGACTACGTAGTCAAGGGCTACGAGGATGTCGGTGCAACAATCACAACCACATCAGATTGGCTTCGCGTAAAGGAGAATTGTCTCGGCAAGGCGACTATCCAGTACGAGACAAACGAGACTGGTGGTATGCGTCAGGCGGCGGTGATGCTTAGCTATGAGGGCTCAAACGCAACAGTCGTGGTATCGCAGTCGAACGAGGCTGTAACACCTATCCTCACACTCAAGAGCGAGGAGAACGTTGAGATTGACCGCTGTGGCCAGAAGGTTGTTATCAGCTACTCACTCGAGAACGCTAACCCTGTGGACTATGTCTATGCCAAGACCTCTGCCGATTGGATCTACTCTATCGAGTGTAAGGGCGGTAAGGCAACACTCGGTATCGCAACAAACACATCGGGCAAGGAGCGTGAGACAGTCGTTACCGTAGGCTACGGCTCGGCATCGTTCACCGTGAACATCAAGCAGGCGGGTGATGGCGAGATAAACTTCCAGGCACCACTCCTCTGGGGTGACTACTATGGCGATGCACTCACACCTGGCTCAGCAAACTACTGGTTCTTCCTCTCGGATCGTGGCTTTGACCTCGATGGCAACTCATACCCCAATGCGACATACTATCGTATCGACGCGTATGGTCCCCTTGCAAAGACCACAGGCATCGTGCCTATCCCCGATGGTACCTACACCTACGACCCCAACGACACCTACGCACAGTGGACATTCACTGCAGAGTGGAGTGGTCACTGGGTGACTGATGCCAACGCTAACCGCGACGCTATCCTCAAGTTTGAGGAGGGTACACTCGTTGTCGAGGGCAGCAAAATAACACTCACTGCGAAGATTAACGGCGAGGTGCACAACGTGGTATTCGAGGGCGAAAACGCACTTCTTGACTGCCAGAACGATGTTGTGGTGCACACAACACTAGATGGCGACTACGCGGCAGATCTCTCTGACCACTATATGATTTATGAGTGCTATGGCGACTACTACGACTATGGTGCATTCAACTGGATGTTCGTAATCATGCCTAACGATGGCTCGGGTGACTGCATGCAGCTCGACATAATCACAGGTCACAACGACAAGGAGAGTGGCTTTGCGGGCGACTATGTAGCATCAGACGTGCTCAAGCAGTGGTCGTTCATCCCTGGCTGGACAGATGGCTACAATATGCAGTGCAGCTGGTTCTTTAATAGCAGTGAGGGTGAGCAGGCTCCATTCCGTGGTGGTGAGGTGTCGGTAGTGGATAATGGTGACGGTTCGATGACCGTAGATATCAACGTGACCGACGACCGTCGCAACAACATCACTGGTACATGGACTGGCGTTCCCGAGGCCTACGTGTCACGCAGCATCGTCGTATTCAACAAGTAACAACTAAAAAACTAATAACTTAAAAAAACTATGAAAAAGATTTTCGGTATTTTTGCCACAATCGCGCTCCTTCTTGGCGTAGGCTGCGAGGAGAAGGGTCCTGCGAATGGTGGTAAGTGTGAGTTCGCACTCGAGCAGAGCGAGGTATCTGCACCTGCTGATGGTGGTGAGTACTCAGTAAACTACACAATTAAGAATCATCAGAACGGCAATGTCGTGCTCACAGAGTGCAAGGACAACTGGATTAAGGACCTCAGCACCGCGACATATGGCATGGTTAAGTTCACCGTGGCTCCCAACTTCAAGAAGGAGGCTCGCGAGACAAAGATCAAGGTTCAGTACACAGGTGTAGAGGAGAAGTTTGAGATTGTTGTTAAGCAGGAGGCATCAACTGTTGATGCATTCACCTACGATATACTCTCAAATGAGGCTACAGCGCTCTCTATCGAGGTGACTCCCGCCGATACTAACACTGCATACATCTGCCGCACTTACACAAAGGCACACATGGATGCATTCGGCCTTATCTACGATGAGGGTATCATCAACTATGACCTCGACGCTATCGCAGATGAGGCATACGCAGCATCGCAGACATTGCTCAACTACTTGCAGAACATCGCTCGCACAGGCAAGGCTATCGTAGATTTCACTGAGCTCGTGCCCGATACCGAGTATGTTGTATATTGCTACCACATCAACCTCTCAAATGGTCAGGCTACAGATTGGGAGGTTTACACCGAGACTATCCGCACAGCACAGGTTCAGAAGATCGACGAGAATATCACTATGAGCTTTGAGGTTAAGGGTGCTCACGTTACTCAGACTGTAACAACCGAGAAGCCCGATACATACTACTACACTGAGTGTTGGTCGATGAACGACTTTATGGCATACTTCGGCTCTGAGGCTACTCCCGAGGAGATCTTCCCACGCCGCTGGAACGAGCAGGTGACAATGAAGCGCGACATGGGCTACCAGCCTGCAACAATCATCGCTGACCTTTGCAAGCAGGGTACTCAGACTATCGAGTATAACGAGCTTAAGGCTGACACTGAGTATGTATTCTACGTATTCGCAGTAGATCCCGAGACAGCATTCACTGCAACCGACATCGTAACAGAGCGCGTTTATACTACAAATGCTACTGACTCAGGTGTAACAATCGACATCGAGGTTAAGAACATCTTCTACACAACTGCCGACATCTACTTCACAGCGAGCGATCCTAACGCTACATTCCGTCGTACAGTGCTCACAAAGGCTCAGTACCAGGCTTGTGGCTCAACAGATGCTGAGCGTTTCGCGGCATTCGAGGCAAATGGCTATGTGAACAGCTACACTGCTACTGGCTTTACCGACCTTAACTACACTAAGGGTCAGGCTGGCGTTACATTCGTAGCATTGGCATTCGGCGTTGAGGGCGAGACACCTAACACTCGCATCTTCACTAAGGAGTTCACATTCCTCTCTGATACACCTGGTACATCACACATCACACTCACCTACACCGAGCACTACAACTTGGCTGAGGTTGCTGCTGTAGATGCGGAGCACTGGGGTAACTACACAGCTTACGAGAACTACGCTCTTGTGCCTATGACCATCAGCGGCGTTCAGGAGGGTGACGAGGTATATTATATGCTCGACACACGTCCTTTGGATTGGTACAGCAAGGAGTCACAGTGGTTGGCAGAGGTAGCACAGAGTAGCCACCTTAAGAACCACTACCACAACTGCTACATGCAGCTTGAGTACGAGAAGGAGTATATCATCATCGCCGTAGCGAAGGATAAGAATGGTAACTTCGGTCAGCTCTTCAAGACTCAGCTCTACCTCTACAAGAGCGACTCTGCAGATGCTGCTAACTACTCTTACGTTGAGACTAAGTAACATCGCATGATTGAGGCACGCAGGTGCCGTACATCATAGACCCGAAAGCCCCACGCATAGTGCTAATGTGCTATTGCGTGGGGCTTTTTTAGGGGTAATCCAACTATAACCTTGGGATTAACGGGCGAAAATGAGAAATAAAATAGATTATAGTATGGTCAGACGTGCGGATATTCGGCAAAAACATGCTATATTTGTTGATGATTTGAACCAAACGTAAACGGATAGTTATATGAAAATAGCAATTATAGGAGCTGGTAATATGGGTGGCGCACTTGCGCGCGGACTTGCCAAGGGTAGCATCGTTCCGACATCGGACATCTATGTATCCAATCCATCTGTCGCGAAGCTCGAGGCGTTGAAGAGCGAATTTCCCAAGATAAATGTCTCGACCAGCAATTGTGATGTTGTCGCCGGGGCGGATATGGTTGTGATTGCCGTAAAACCGTGGAAGGTCGTTGAGGTGCTCGACGAGATTAAACAGGGCATGGACTACTCGCGTCAGGCTGTTGCTTCAATGGTCGGCGGCCTGGATATAGAGCAGCTCTCAAAGTGGCTCGACAACGGAAGTGGTGTGCTGCCTGCCACATATCTCATAATCCCCAATACGGCCATCGCCACTATGAGCAGCATGACCTTTATAGCATCGGCTCGTAGCTCGGTGTCGCAGGATAACCATCTGCTCGACATCTTCAATGAGTTGGGTAGTGCGATGTTGATAGAGGAGAGGCTCATTCCCGCTGCTACGTCGCTTGCATCGTGCGGAATAGCCTATGCGCTACGATACATACGCGCAGCTATGGAGGGTGGCGTGGAGCTCGGAATACGCGCCGATGATGCCAAGGCTATCGTTATGCAGACCCTGCGAGGTGCTGCCGACATCCTTGCTGCCAATGGCTCGCACCCCGAGGCAGAAATTGACCGTGTGACAACTCCTGGAGGACTTACAATCAGAGGACTCAATGCAATGGAGGCTGCGGGATTTACCCATAGCGTTATTGAGGGTCTGCGTGCATCGACAAAGCGATAGCGCAGCGATAAAGTGTGTTTTGCAGGGATCTCATAAGTTTATTCAAATACTTTTGAGGTCTCTTCATTTTGTCTATTCAGCAATTTTACTTATCTTTGCATCTATTAAACATACATGTATATACAATGGAAAAGATAAAGGTTTTCTTCAGTTGGCTTCGTAATGCAATTTCGCCCGTATATGTGTCGATGGTTATAGCGGCGTTTGTGCTTTGGTTCATCACCAAGCTCGGCGGTACATATACCACTGACCATGAGGTAACAGTCGTTATCGACAATGTCGAGTATAACGTCTCGTGCACTATTCGCGGTAAGGGTACAGATCTTGTGCACTACACACTCTCGTCAGAGCGTAGTAGCTTCGATATTCCAATCTCGGATCTTACTCAGGATAAGCCTATGAACGATAACAATGGCAACACGGTGATTCATATCACTGCCGAGTCCATGAAGCTGGCACTTGCGCAGCGCATGAGCAGCATTGAGGTTGTCTCTGTTGGTTCTGTTCCCGTTATTGTCAATGAGCGAATCGAGGAGAGCGCCGCGGAGAGCGAGGAGAAAACTTCCGATAAGCACACCGAGGTAAAGAGTGTTCCTGCTGTTGTCGTTGAGCAGCCCACAGAGGGTGAGGTTGTAGCCGTTATACCCGTAGAGGAGCAGAGCGAGGTTGGCGAGTTGAGTGAGGTGACTGAGTAGTCTGTTAACTAAATAATATAGCATCCACATGTATAAGGTAGGTCTTACTGGTGGCATTGGCTCGGGCAAGAGCAAGGTCGCCGAACTATTGAGAGATAGGGGTGTTGCTGTCTATGATTCGGACAGCCGTGCCAAGGAGCTTATGGCAGGTGACGCGACGTTGCGTGAAACACTTGTTGAGGCTTTCGGTGCGGAGTGCTACACGGATGCGGGACTTAACCGTGCATGGCTTGCCGAGCGCGTGTTCAACAACGAGGAGGAGTTGCGCCGACTCAATGCCATTGTCCATCCAGCCGTTATGCGCGACTTTGCCGCATGGGCAGATAGTGCCGAGGGTAACTATGTTGTTCTGGAGTCTGCTATACTTTTGGAGGCGGGTCTGGAATCTCATGTCGATGCTGTTGTTGCGGTAATGGCACCCAAGGAGTTGCGTCTGGAGCGTGCCATGTTGCGTGATGGTGCGACAAAGGAGCAGATTGAGGAGCGCATGCGCAATCAGATGAGTGACGATGAGCGTACGGAGCGTGCGAAGTATGCCATTGTTAATATAGAGCTCGAGGATCTTGAGGAGGATGTAGAGCAGTTGCATCGCCGCTTGTGTTATGATTCTAACCCCCGAAACAATAGAGTTGAGGAGTAGCCATGTGATGGCTATTGTCAATGTTACGCCCGATTCGTTCTACTCCACGAGTCGCCATTCGTCGTGCGCCGAGGTGTGCCGTTCTGTGGAGCGTGCTATCGCCGAGGGTGCCACGATTATCGACATTGGAGGCTACTCTTCGCGCCCTGGTGCCGAGGATGTAGGCGTTGAGGAGGAGTGGCGCAGAGTAGAGATGGGACTGCGCGCTGTGCAGGGTATGGATGCCGGTGTTGTGGTCTCGATTGATACGTTCCGTGCGGAGATCGTGCGCAGGGCGTATGAGTCGTTTGGCCCATTCATAGTCAATGATATCTCGGCTGGTGAGGCTGATGCAGATATGGTTGCCACGGTAGCGAGATTGGGACTATATTATGTAGCTATGCACATGCGTGGTACTCCTGAGACCATGCAGTCGGAGACGGAGTATCGTGAGGGTGTTGTTGCTGCTGTTGTCAACTATTTCCGCGAGCGCGTCAAGGTTCTTGAGGCTGAGGGCATAGAGCCTGCACGAATAATCCTCGACCCAGGTTTCGGCTTTGCCAAGACCACGGAGCAGAACCACGAGCTGATGGCGGGACTCGATGAGTTGCGTGCGCTGGGATACCCTCTGCTTATCGGCGTATCACGCAAGTCGATGATATATCGCGCCCTGGGCATCACGGCAGATGACTCGTTGCCAGGCTCGCTGGCCTTGGCATGGGAGGCATTGCGAGGTGGTGATGCTATTGTGCGAGTGCATGATGTGGCAGCAACAAAACAGGTTGTTGAGCTTTCAAAATATTATAAATCAGTTGCATATGATAAGGGTAGATAGCGTTGTTAAGCGATTTGGCACGCTTGAGGTGTTGCATGGTGTCAGTATGTCTGTGCAGCGAGGCGAGATAGTCTCGATTGTTGGCGCCAGTGGTGCTGGCAAGACTACGCTCTTGCAGATTATAGGCACGCTTATGGAGTCAGACTCGGGCAGTGTCACTATCAATGGCGTATCGCCCAAGGGACTATCCGATGCCAAGCTCTCGGAGTTTCGTAACAAGCATATAGGCTTTGTCTTTCAGTTCCACCACCTTCTTGCCGAGTTTACGGCCAAGGAGAATGTTATGATGCCCATGCTTATTGCAGGTGTGGAGCGTGGTGAGTCGGCAAGGCGTGCTGAAGAGTTGCTCTCGCTGGTGGGTATGTCGCATCGTATGGAGCACAAGCCTTCGGCACTCTCGGGTGGTGAGCAGCAGCGTGTGGCTATTGCGCGTGCCCTTGCCAACAACCCCTCGGTGGTACTTGCGGATGAGCCTACGGGTAACCTCGATAGTGCTACGCGTGAGGAGATACAGCAGCTCTTCTTCGATCTTCGTGACCGCCTTGGACAGACCTTCGTCATCGTAACACACGATGAGACCCTCGCAGAACACTCTGACCGTAAAATTGTGATGACCGATGGCAACATTCTCTGATATGAGCCGCGAGGAGATGCGCGAACTTCTCGAGCGACTGCACGACAGATATAACAACGAATCGTTTATTGAGGCCGACCCAATCAGTGTGCCCCATAGTTTCAGCTCCACAGTTGACAGGGAGATTGCGGGTTTCTTGGCTGCCACTATCGCGTGGGGTAATCGCAAGGCTATTGTGCAGAGTGCCCACCGCATGATGCGATATATGGATAACGCCCCTGAGGACTTTGTGCGCAATGCCACCGAGGCAGATATGGAGTATCTTCGCACCTATGTACATCGCACCTTCAATGGATGTGATTTTCAGGATTTTGTGCGTGGCCTAAGACATATTCTTGAGCAGTGGGATAGTGTTGGAAATTACTTTGAGTCGCGCTATGCTGTGCATGGTGATTTGCGTCCTGTATTCTCGGAGTTCCGTCGCGAGTTCTTCAGCGCGGAACATGATAAACACTCCGAGAAGCACCTCTCGTCAATAGATAAGGGTGCAGCGTGCAAGCGTCTGTGTATGTATTTGCGCTGGTTCGTGCGCAGGGATGATAGGGGTGTTGACTTTGGATTGTGGACTCGAATACCTATGTCGGCGCTCTACATGCCACTTGATATACACACGGGTCGCATGGGACGAGACCTCGGACTGTTGAGCCGCAAGCAGAGTGACTGGAAGGCTGTTGAGGAGCTTACTGCCTCGTTGCGCGAGTTGTCATCGGATGACCCCGTGCGTTATGACTATTCACTATTTGGACTCGGCATCTCGGGAGACGATATTTAGATAGTTGGAGGGGAGTTCTCCTCCCTTGCCACTCACTTTCTTCCCTTTATATATGTACTAACCTCCCCGTAGCATAAATGTTCAGATTTAAGCAGTTTGAGATAGCTGACGAACTCTCGGCTATGAAGATAGGCACCGATGGTGTACTTCTTGGTGCGTGGGCAGATGTCGAGGAGGCATGCACCATCCTCGATGTAGGCACGGGTACGGGCCTCTGTGCCATCATGTGTGCGCAGCGCAATGACCTTGCTGCGGTACATGGCGTTGATATTATGGAGGATGCTGTTGTTGAGGCGCGCGGAAATGCTGCGCGTTCGCCATGGGGTAATCGCATTACGATGGAGTGTGCCGATATACGCAGCTATGACCCCGATGTGCGCTATGACCATATCGTGAGTAATCCGCCATATTTCCTTGAGACGCTGCAATCCCCCGATATGGCACGTGCCACGGCGCGTCATGCAACCACACTGACGTATGAGGACCTGATAGCTGCTGCCGAGCGACTGCTTATGCCCGAGGGGCGACTTAGCGTCGTACTGCCCACGGAGTGTGCGCGTCTGTTTCGCAGTGTAGCCTTTGAGCGATTGTGGCTAAGCCGAATTCTCGATGTCTCAACTCGTGAGGGTGATGCTCCCAAACGCACGCTTATGGAGTTCGTGCTCACCTCCGCGCCCATTATGCCACGTAGTGCGAATATAGCGATACAACGCAGAGATGGAAGCTATACGGAGGAGTATATGCGACTTACGGAAGAATTCTACCTAAATTTTTGACAACCTCGATAAAAATAGTTATATTTGCACCTATATATAATAAAATCAAGACTATGAAAAAGATATCTACTATACTTCTCGCGGCGCTTTTCATCTCTTTTGCCGGTGATGTTGCCGCACAGCAGGTTGTCAAACAGCGTATAGGTACATATAAGGAGAGTGGTAATGTTGTTGTCAGCGAGGCTACTACAACTCTCGTTGTCGATCTCGTTGTCGAGTGCGAGGAGTTTATCGCAGGTGACTATGCGCGTTATGCACAAAAATATCTCGGCAAGCGTGCTTCGCTCGTAAACCGTGTATCGTATAGCATCGTTGGTGCTGATGTCGCTGTGCTTGATACTCCACAATACCATGCCACAAACACCGTGAAGGAGAATGTATCTGTAACGCGCGTGGGCGATGAGATCGCTGTTGACCGCTTGTCAACTTCGGAGTTGGCTCAGGAGACTGCCGCCAAGAGTGCTGCCGAGCGCATCTTCGAGTTGCGTACCGTGCGTCAGGAGCTCATCATGGGTGAGTATGGTGACGGTGTTTATGGTGCTGGCCTTGAGGCTGCACTGCGCGAGATTGAGCGTCTGGAGAGTGAGTACCTCGAGATGTTTTATGGTGTGCGCACCACAACAACAACCCACCACCGCATCATCCTTCCCGTATCGGCGGAGACTCCAAATTCGGTCATTGCCCGCTTCAACAGCGATGAGGGCTTGTTGCAGCGCGACAATATAGCAGGTGACATAGTTATGGTTGCCATTGCTCCATCCGATATGGAGTATCCATTGAGTGACGTCAAGGGCACGGTGGCATATCGCTACGCAAATAATGCTACGGTTACAGTGAGCCACGCACAGCAGAAACTCGTAAGCCGTGTACTGCCAATATTTGAGTTTGGTGAGACTGTTTACTATGTAATGCCACGCTAATACCGAGCAATTATGGATAATACTCAGAGAATGATTGCTCTGCTTGGACGTGTGCGCAAGGAGATGAATGGCGCGGTGTCGGAGAGCATGGCAAACGATGGCGAGAGCTACGGCCTTAACTATGGCGTGTCCATAGCTACGCTACGTGAGATTGCCGCAAAGGAGAACCCCGATCACGATTTTGCAAAGTATCTATATCAGCAGCAGGTGCGTGAGTTGCGACTTATCGCCTGTCATCTTGCTGAGCCCGAGAAGGTCGATATCCATGACTTCCCATTCTGGTCGCGAGGTATCCGCAATCCTGAACTCGCTGAGGAGCTCGCATTTGCGCTCCTTTCAAGGATATACGATATCAACTCACTGATGGGCATCTGGACAACAGAGAGCAGCGAGCTTATATCCTATGCCGCTCTTATGGCAGCCTCGCGTAACAAGCGCACGTTATCCGAGGTGGCGTTCATAGCAATTGAGAAGGCCGTGAAGGCAAATCCTGTATCACGAAATATTGCACATGGCATTGTGGCGCTGGTATGTTACATTGCCGAGAATGATAAGTCTGTTAAGGTTGGCATTCCTGCGCTTCTTGACGGCATGCCAGAGTGCTCCGTAAAAGAGTATGTATCGGAGGAGCTCGCCTGGAGATTGGAGACAATAGAGTAATAAAAAAAAGAGACCGCAAAGTCTCTATTTTTTTTGTCTATATCTACATCCTTAAAGCCTCCATCGGACGACTATTTACCTATGTTTTTCTGTATTCTCTCAAGCCCCGCTCGTGTCATTGCCGTAGTGCCTGCCATTGCATGAAACTCCTCCTCTGTCATTCGTAACCATGCTTCGCTATCGAGTGCCGTGGGGTCGTATAATGGGTCGAATTTAGGGTTGGTGTGAAGAGGTGCTTTGCGATTGTATGGGCAGACAGACTGGCAGGCATCGCAGCCAAATATCCAGCCGTCAAGAGATATGTTCACTCCCTCTGCTCCCTCGCGCTCGATGGTGCGACACGATATGCAGCGGCGCGTATCTATGGTTCTGTTATCGAGAATGGCACCGTTGGGGCAGGCCTCTATACATCGGCGACACTCACCACAACCAACACTCTCCATGGGGGGGTCGTACTCGTCCACCTCCATGTCTATGACCAGCTCTCCGAGGTGGAGCATCGAGCCGTGTGTGGGGGTTACGAGCAGAGAGTTACGGCCTATCCACCCCAGTCCCGCACGTTGGGCATAACTCTTCTCCGCAAGTGGGGCGGAGTCTGTAAATGCGCGGTAGCGTAGCGTGGGGTAGTGCTGTTTAAGTCGCTCAGCGAGAGTGTTTAACATCGCTTTGATGGTGACATGATAGTCGGGTGCCAGGGCATACGACGCAATCTTCGTGCGACACCCCTCGTTGTAACCACGGCTGAAGGGCGATAGGTACGAAATAGCACAAATTATCACAGCGCGTGAGCCCTCGACCAAAAGTGATGCGTCGAAACGCTTTTCTATGTTGCGAGAGAGGTAGTTCAAGGTCGAAGCGTTACCATCTAACATCCACTCTTTGAAATGGTTATGCTCTTGCTCAAGATGCTCGGCACGTGTAATGCCAACAAGGTCAAAACCTGCCTCTTTTGCCTCTTTTATTATGATATTTCGCGAAATCATTGAAATTATTTTTGGCAAAAATAACAAATTTTTGAAAAAATATTGGTAACTTGCACTCGATTTGTTGAGTTTTAGAACAAACTTGCATTTATAAACAACGTAAATCCACAACAATGAAGATGTTTAACACCTTATATGAGATAGTTCGCAATAGCATTGAGAGCTTCTCATCACGCATTGCATTCTCGATGCTCGGCGGAGAGGATGTATCGTACAAGGAGGTAGGTGAGCGCATTGAGCAGGTTCAGGAGTTGTTGCTTGATGCTGGCGTGGGCGCTGGCGACAAGGTGGCAATCTTGAGCAGCAGCATGCCAAACTGGAGCGTATCATACTTCGCTGTAACCACTGCTGGTATGGTTGCTGTGCCTATCCTTCCTGACTTTACCTCAAGCGAGCTTGATTTGATTATTGAGCACTCCGAGGCGAAAGCCATTCTTGTATCTGACAAACTCTATGCCAAATTATCGAAGGAGGTCATAGAAAAGTTTAATATCGTCATCCGTACCAAGGGTCTTAACCCAATTGTTAAGCGTGTGTCGGAGCGTGCCGAGAAGCGTATCCCTCAGCCCGACGACATTGCAGCTATCATCTACACCTCAGGTACCACATCGAAGCCTAAGGGTGTTATGCTCACCCACCGTGCTATATCTATGCAGCTTTCGGTGATTCCACCACTCTTCGAGTACAATCAGGATGATGTTCTGCTCTCTATCCTTCCGTTGTCGCACACCTATGAGTGTACGCTTGGCATGATTTATCCCTTCTCGCGCGGTGCGCACGTCTATTACATGGATCGTCCACCCGTGGCATCGGCACTTATGCCAGCATTGCAGCAGGTGCGTCCTACGGTGATCGCTTCGGTGCCTCTTATCATGGAGAAGGTGTATCGTGGCAAGGTGCGTCCTACTTTCGAGAAGAACGCCCTATTGCGCGGACTCTATGGCTGGTCGCCCACACGAAAGCTTTTGCATAAGGTTGCGGGCAAAAAGATCAAGGAACTCTTTGGTGGTCGTATGCGTCTCTTTGCGATTGGCGGTGCCAAGTTTGATACCGAGGCGGAGCGATTCCTCAAGGAGGCAGGTTTCCCCTATGGTATCGGCTACGGTCTGACCGAGACGGCGCCACTTCTTGCAGGTGCTGTTGGCAACATGGTGCGTCTTGGCTCTACGGGTCCTGCTTTGGAGGGCGTGGAGTTGCGTCTCGACAATGTTAACGCTTCAACAGGTCAGGGAGAGATTGTTGCCAAGACTCCTTGCTGCATGTCTGGATATTATAAGAATGAGGAGGCTACGCGCGATGCCTTTACCGAGGATGGCTGGTTCCGCACGGGCGACCTCGGATATATAGCTCCTGACGGTTGGATATTCATCAAGGGACGTCTCAAGAATATGATTGTTGGCCCTTCAGGTGAGAATATCTATCCCGAGGATATCGAGCAGGTCATCAACTCTAATCCTATTGTTGCGGAGTCTGTCGTTACAGAGGAGAATGGTAAGCTCGTCGCTCTTGTTCACTTTGATATGGCAGCCATCGAGGCTCGTTATGAGGAGTTCAAGAAGATTGTAAGTGGCAGCACCGAGCAGATTGGACAGAAGTATGCTGCGAGCAAGGAGCAGCTGGAGCAGAAGATGGAGGAGATCAAGCGCGAGCTTGTGACCTATGTCAACTCAAAGGTAAATCGCTTCTCGCAGATTACAAAGGTTATTGACAATGGTTGCGAGTTCGAGAAGACCCCAACCAAAAAGATTCGTCGCTTTGTATATGAGCAGCGAGCTAAGAATGGATTTGTTCCCGACAGTAATTTAGCGTGATAGTGGCGCGTTAGCGGCACATCCCGAAAAGTAGAATACCCAGGATATTTGACTATCCTGGGTATTCTCTTTTGCTATATGCTACTGCCAAATGGATTCAACGCTAAATATAGTTGAAAGGTGTGAACGTGACTCATGGAGATTATAATTTCTTCCACACACTCACTCACTTGTCCATGCATAAAACAAATAGAGACCGCTCCACTGGAACGATCTCTATTTTTGTGCTCGAAGCTACGTTATTACTCCTCCTGACGGTAAGTGTGCTCAACGTAGATTGCGCGCTGCATAGCCTCACGCTTAGCGATTGAAGGCTTTGTGAAGTACTGACGACGACGAAGCTCCTTCAAAACGCCTGTACGCTCATACTTTCTCTTAAACTTCTTGAGGGCGCGCTCGATGTTCTCTCCCTCCTTAACGGGCATGATAATCATAATCTTATTC